>Ga0068628_1001276_pt1 | contig 10287 bp, 5 predicted proteins | sample InSIn2gowninarea_FD_77431 | JGI IMG/M metagenome (GOLD analysis project Ga0068628, IMG submission 77431) | Clean room microbial communities from NASA Spacecraft Assembly Facility at Jet Propulsion Laboratory, Pasadena, California, USA -... ... | reverse complement strand
CATCCATCTATGTTTTTTTTTTTTTGTATGTTATTTTATTTATTATTTGTTCATGATCGATTCATATTTAACATAAGTTGATCGAAATTTCCAACAATTGAATTTTTTTCATGGAACAATAGGTCATAACTTTCTTTGCACGAATATGAATTAAAATTCAAACAATTTTTCATTGTTGTCTTTGACCAAAGTCTTATGGGAATATTTAGCCAGTTCGATAACCAATGTATACAAAATATGTCCCCCCAAAGTCCTCATCTTCCCTAGCGATAGAATTTGAAGCTGATTTTGTCATCTATTCCAGGTAAATATCCAAGCTATTTATACCATGCATTTCTATCAATTCATCTATATTCAATTCATGTTCGTAAGATAATATGGCTTCGATGTTCCGTTCATGTAAACAATTCCTAAAATGTTCTATCATTCCTTCATGCAACTCCATTGACGTGTATTAAAATGAAATATAATTCACATATTATCAAACAAGCAATCTCCTACAACATATGAAATTTTTTTTAAATGAAATAGATTATGCTGCCTTAATATTGCATCCATAAGATTTGTTTCTATAGTAAAAAATGCTTCTCCATTAACGCTTTAGCAATCACACTTCAAAATTTTTCTAAATTCACTATGAGTTATTGTTCGATGATAAGCATAATATAAATAATGTACATGAAAATGAATAGAACAATATAGCTACAAACAATAAAACCATAAGATAACATAAAATACACACATTAATAACATATGCACATCCACATTGATTTACGTAAAAATATTGTTTATGAACGAGGCATAGAATCACAAAACAAATGAACCACAATGTACCTCATATAGATATCATAAAATATGTACCTATTTTTGAAAACATATTATGTGCATGATTCTTATGCTCATGAGTAAAACACACAGTTCTTAGAAAAGACTATCGGTCCTAACAACTATGGCATTTTTTTTAACGAGCCCCCCCATTCCAATATGCATCAGCAACATGCACTCCAAAAAATAATGCATGATCAACACCTAGCCAATGCAACTACCGACACATTACTGGTTAAAATTACATCACAAAAGCTTCATAGAAATTATATTGTTTGATTTATGATTTGTGCCGAAGAACAAGTATGTGCAATAACAAACATAATATTTTTGTCACAAAATTTTGCATCTTTGCATTCACTCCCCCACTACACAGTCCTCCAAAACACTTTCCTTTTGCACAATATTGATTTTTAAACAGTTCAACACACTTTCCTTCTACACAATGCTAATTTTTAAACGGTCAAAGCCACTTAATATCAATCACTCCACATAATGTATCACACAGTTGCAGATCCTTTGCATGGACGAAGGAGGGGGTATGTGCGAGTACAAGGGAGGTAGTATATTCTTATGTTTCCTTGTATAGAGATCGGGGTATGTGCACGCCAACTTTTTCTCTGATACAAAGATTTCATATTTATTTAATTTTGTATGTTTCTATGACTCAGGGTACATATGTGTATATGATGTGTCCTGTGTAACATGTATCACATGAAAAATAGTTACATGTGGTCATTATACATGAAAATGAGAAATATAGAGTTAGACAACACTAAGAACATTGCTAATTAAGCAAGTAATTTTAATTATAAAGCAAAAATGGCTAACAAGTTGATCTTTGTAGAATAAATTTAGAAGTTGGGACTATTGTTCAAGCTTTTGTTACCTTACATGAACTTTTATCTCCAAAATCAGCATTGCATAAAATCACATCAACTTTCAACTGGGCTTTAATGACATCTCTAAATATCGCATGAAAATTATGAAATCTTGAACATAAAGCAATGTAGTATGGAGTTTATTATTATCGAAGGCTAATACTATTTTGAGATGTTGTTCAAATTCAATTGGAAATCGAGGATGTATTTTGCAAGAAATGATAGATATGAAAGGCAATCAATACTTCAATAATCACAATTTTTCCTTTCCGCACAATGAAAGCTCTGTGCACAAGCATTCATTACACCTTAATAGCGATACAAGCATACAAGTCCTTAATGGGGTAAGGAAGCATTTATTTTATTACCGATCTGACATGTATTGCTAGTGCATTTATTTTTCATTATTTCATTTTAAGTTGTTTTCCATTTAAAACTTTTACAAATTTAGCTATTCAGAGGAGGAATTACATATAACTTTGAATCTATGTGAAATGAATGATCAGCAAAAGTCATAGATGCATAGATGACTTTATTCTCTAGAAAGTTGATGTTGCATAAGATCACACCTTCGCCTTTCAATTGGGTCAGAATGAAATCTCTAAATATCTTATGAAAAACATGAAATGTTGAAAATAAAGAAATAAAAGCTAATGCATGTTGGAGATGTCATTCAAGCTCAATTGAAAATTGAGGATATACTTTGCATGAAATCATGAATCTGAAAGGTAGTCAACGATTGACACGCCCATTCTCCTGCACATTCCGTTTTCTCCGCATAGTAAAAGCTCCACAGAATGAAACATAATAATAATAGATTACCATTAATAGTTTAACATTAATTTCATCCCCACCAAACAAACTTTTGTATGCACCCCCATTCTCCCACACATACTCGTAATAATATTAATTCGAAATTTGTTCAGAGCTAAATTAATTAAATTTCCCTACGCATCCTCGTTCTCTCACACATACCCATTCCTCTACACATTCTTCAGTGCACAAAGATTCATAGCTTTATAAATCACAACTCTATGCAACTACTCTCCCTCAAAGCTAAATATGTGAAGAGTTCAATTGTACACAAGTTTAAAATTAATTCCATCATTGCACGATATGGTTCCATCTTCATACAATGAAACATAATAATAAAAATTTAACATTAATAGTTTAACATTAATTTCATCCCTGCCGAATAGTGTTCCCTATGCACCCCCGTTCTCTTTCACATATGCCATCCTCCACACAATAAAATCTTCGCACAAGGAAAGTTTCACACAGGAAATATTCACATAGTGGAACATAATTATCCTTCATTTCGAACATATAAACATAAATAGTGTAACAATAATTTAATCCCTGATGAATAAAGCTCCCTATGCACCCTCATTCTCCAGCACATACCCTGTCCCCTGCACAGTAAAAGCTCTACACAACGAAAGTTCCCTCTGCATCCTTTTTCTCCCACACACTCCCTATCCTCTGCAAAGATTCATAACTCTTTTAAATCGTAACTCTATGCAACTTCTCTCTCATACAACTAAATCTATGAAGATTTCAACTACAATCATAGTTCCCTCCGCACCCCCGTTCTCTCGCACATACCCATCCTCCACATAATAAAAACTTTGCACAAGCAAAAATAATAATATTAATTACATATTTGTGCAATGCCCCACCCCCACCTTTGCAAAGGACCTACAAACATGTCCATTCTAGCACCATTAGGCATAGCAATAACACATTGTTAGAGAACTCACAAAGTCACAACTCTATGCAACTTCTCTCATGCACAACTAAATATGTCAAAATTTCAATTGCAAAAAGGTTTAAAATTAATTTAGTCTAACAATACAATTTCCCCCGCACCCTTGTTCTCCTGCACATAATCCATCCTCTACACAGTAAAAATATTACTTGTAGATTTATTTAGCTCTTCACCCCCCCCCCAGCCCCCAACTTATGCAAACGACTCAAAACTGTGTCAATTCTGGCATCATTTTGCAGAGTGTTAGTATGAGAGTATTAACCAATGCAATGACCACTCACAATAATTGGAGATTTGTTTACCCCCGGGCTTATGAAAAGGGTTTGCAACCATGTCAATTATGATATTATTGGATAGAGGAATAACATAACAATGTCACTATCAGATCACTAACCAACACAATGACCACTCACAAAATTAGTTTTTTTTTTTTTTAAAGAATTGTCAGACAGTGATGAATACCTAAAATAAAATACCCACCACCAGGGGAATTATGTACCCTAATAGCTCCTTTAGCCAATCAAAAATTAGAATTAATATTTCCTAAAAATTAGAAAATTATTTTTGAATTTATAAAAAAATAGAAATATTAAGCATTTTCACAAAAATTTGATTAAAATTACAAAAACACAGACTAATAATGAAAAACCAATAGACTTTGACTATGAGACAAATATTATAATCCCTTACAAAAAAAGACTAATAAAAAAATGACTTTGATTCACCCATCCAAATCTTCTCATCATTATTTTTATATGCAATTTGGGTTTTTCCCTAATTTCCAACAACATACATGGAGATAAACCTCTTTATATATATATATATATATAAGACAATAGGCCTAACAGTGCACCTTTGGTTCCTGATGTAATTATTGAGGACCATGCCACTAATGGACCCATAGATTTTAATTATGAAATGCATATAAATGTTTGTTCATTATTGGTGTGATTAGCCAATAACACTAGTGGTCGAAATTTAGCCATGTTACGATGGATAGAACCTATTATGATCATTACGTATTCTTAAGAGATTTGTAAGTGCTAATTATCTCATGTTTGCCCTATTAATTTCCCAAGTTTTCATCGTCAGTTATGATCGCCTTTGAACATGTCAACCATTGATGGTGTTTTCAACCAGAAAAAACCATTTGTTTTATATTATGATTAAAATAGTATATATTTATGATGGACAGTCGTTTTATATTATGATTAAAATAGTACATGTTTATGATAGACAGATGGTGCTCATAAACTACAATTTGACTATATAGAGGAGTAAATACTCATCATACATAAATCTGAAACTGTATGTTAATATTAGTAGTAACTATGAATCTGTATACTCTCTTCCTCATCCACACTATATCACAGAATTACGTTAAAAAAGTCTATAAAACTAAGACGTATCTCGGATCATTTACATATTCTGTATATAACTACATTAAAATAGTCATTCCTCTTATCTTTTCTATACAAAACCAAATATATGATGTTTTCACCTATTAATATATTTAATGTTTGTTTTTCTGTTCTGAGATTACACCTCTGTGAATATATAAAGCTAACATGTGCATTTATTTATATACAATAAAAGGAGGATGCATAAAAAGTTTTATAATTTTAATCTCAAAAACGTTTAACCTCCGTTAATAACTTTTTACACAAATGTTAAGGTTGAAGAGAATATATATATATATATATATATATATTTCCATAAGTGTGTGTATTTTATAAAAATTCATATTAGTATTAATCATATATATTTATATATAAAAAAGTTATTTTATAATTTTAATCTTATAAAGTCTTAATCTTTGTTAATAACTTTTTACACAAATATTAAAGGTTGAAGAGAATATATAATTATAATTATAATTATATGTATTCATAAGTGTGTGTATGTTATGGACATTTATATTGGTATTAATGATATATATTCATATATAAGTTTGTTTAGATATCATATTCACAACTTTGATTTTATAGGTACAAAATATGTGCACTATTTTTTATTATAAAAGTGTATATTAAAATTATTATATTATATTATATTATATGTGTATATATATATATTGTAGTATGTTTAGTGATATGTAGTAGTATTTATTTAATGCTACTTGTTGTATATATGTTTATATTTTTGGAAAAAATAATTAATCCACAAAATAATTAATATTAGAAGGAAAACTCATTTTTAATTATTATATCTATTTCTTTATCTATTTATATATATATAGTTAAAGTCTAGACCGTGTAAGTAATAGATGTATTATATATATGAAGGTTAAAACATCCATAATGGATTTACATGCTTAACCAAACACTTTTTTATATACATTTAATTTATGATTTGGTTACAAATTCAACTTTAGATGTGTGTACCTATGTACCTTATGTTTCTTGACTTTGTACAATAGATTAATTGACCATGAGATCACTCCTTGGACCAAACAAAATGCCAACAATAGTATCAAGACCACAATTTTTTAGATATATGACATTAGTAATTAAAGTTCAAATGTCAGTAACACCATCCACAACTCATAATAACTCAAGGGGATGGTAGGTAGTGTTACAAAGTATTGTAGGTAGTGTTACACAAAGGACTTCCATAGAATATTCCAACAACAATACAAGGGTTGACTAGCTCAACCGACAATAAAACTCTTTTGAGATCAATTATCCAAACTATTAAGAACCTCCCTTTAGTTGGTCAATATACTTTCCTTCAAGTAAACACTCATGAGTTAGTAGGAATTTGTGATCAAAAGAACCATGTCTTTATTAAAGATAATTTTTCTACCTTAGTGCCAAGATTGTTGACGGTGATATAGCTTCACTATCACTAGGATTGCGATTGGGTATGGAGCTTCAATATCTCATTATTTTTCCATAATAATTCCCATCAATGCATGCTCTATGCTTAAAACATTTACTTGATTGGAATAAGTATAGTAGTAAAACTTCCATTTCTTTCACAGGATGATCTTCTCTTGCAAGGATTTATTCTATTCCCATTCTTTGTTCACCTCGCCCTTTTGTAAGGTCAACCAAGTGGGTTGGTTTCCTTTCTTCTCAAACCTATAGAGCTAAGGATTTTAGGGAAATGTAAACTATAACTACTATAAAGAAATGGCTTCTCAGCGATAAAGAAATTTTGAATTTAATAATTAAACCTCATTCCCACCAATGTGTTTAGTTATGGCCAAGGAGGAACCTAGAGATACACCTCAAGTTACTTTCGACAATATTGGATGACAAGCAGTGTAGTTTTACAATGATCAAAACAATTGAGGATTGGTTGGACAAGTTGTGAGGATGAGAAAGAAACATGATATAATTTAACAAAGCTCCTTAATGTACTGCTAAATCTATCAAATTCTTATAACTCTATAAGCTAGGAACATCACAAGAGGTTGCTGGAACAAGAAGAGTTGGAGAAGTAGACAGGTCCCTTGACATTTTAGTGAACATTATGGGAAGTATTTTGGCATAGTCAATTGAAGCCAAGGAAATAAAATCATTTCTTTTAGAAGTAGCGCCAATTAAGGGTATGAAAAATAGGTTATGGAGAAGAATGAAGTGAACCTAAAGCCACCATTTAAAAGAATAATAAGGTGAACCTGAAGCCACTAGTGTTCCAAATCGGATCCATAAACAACTGTCATAGAACCATGACTGTATCGGGACAAAAAAAAATCCTTGAAGAATCAAAAACAGTAATTGGAAACACCCTGAACCAGTGGCCATGGCAGCCGGCATGGAACTACGAGGACCTCGGTCAGAGCACGCTGAAGGAGGTCCATGGAGACTACGCAGGAGGTTGATGTAGCCCTTGGGAGCCCTAGAGCAGGAAAGGAGCTGATTTTTGATGTAGCCCCGAATCGCACATCACTGGGCAAACAAGGCCGAAATGGAGGGGCCTTAAGCCCTTGGTCACGTTGAGAGTTGGAGAACCGCGGGCGGAGAAACGAAAAGCACCAACATATGAAGGTGTGACCCACAACTTGGAAATGGGTGGTATTGATCGATGCACCCTTGAATGGTAAGAGGTTTTGGAGGAAAGCAGAGTGATCCCACTCAGCGATCGATGCGTGGCAGCGGAGGTGAGAGTAAAACCATTGTGATCGCATGTTATCGGTTGAGCAATTCAACCGCGCTCGACGTGCATATGACATTGGATCTGGAGGAGCCCAGATCGGACGGTTGAGATTGCGCGTGATAGACAGAAGTAGAATCGACCAGGAATTAAGCAGCGATTTAAGGGGATTTGGAATCCGTTCACTGCCACAGTGGAGAAAGAACATATCCATGACATAACTGAAGAAATGAATCAATGAACAGGTTGGCATTGTTCCAATGAGGACACATGGCTACTTCTTGAGCATTCATGTTGATGCCAAACAGGGAACTCTAAGCACGCAGGCAGTAGGGGAATCGACACAGGTGGGAGAGGAACCAAACAAGCATGGAGACCGAATGGCTAAAGCTATGAACAAAGACAATTGAATGGAGATAGAGAGAGGAGGAATACAGAAGAGTCCAAGCGACCAAGAGAGATAGTGAACAGTGAACCCTGAGAGGAGGACTAAGCACAGAGAGAAGTAAAGCCAGGCAGAGGAGACAGAGGGCCGAGTTAACCACAAGCAGCATCGAGCACTAGAGAGCTTGAAGAATCAAACCTTCCCATAAAGGAATCTGTCCAAATTGAGCATCATAGTTGGCCCTTTCCACTGTAGACCAAGGGTGATAGAGCTAGTAGGAAGAACAAGAGTCTGTGAACTCCGAGTGGCTTTGGGAATCCAAGAACCACCCTGCCAAGCAAAAATATGCTTCAAGAGAACTCATATTGAGTCCCTACATTGTAATCTCTCTGCTGGAAGACACAATAAAACAAGGCCACCACTGAAGCTGGACCAGAGACGTAGCCCTAGAGAATAGGGTGAACTCCTTATTAAAAAACTGCTTGTGTCTTTGTGTTGCTTACTATATTTCTCTGCTGTCTTTCCATCTATTTTATGTGTATTGGAAATCTAATCGATCCGTTGTTTCAATAACACAGAACACACACACCCGCACATGGGTCTGTAATACCTTTTGTTTAATAAATATTCAGTTGAGGTCACTCATAGGGTGATTATCAAATCAAGTGGTATCAGAGCTTTAGGTTCTAAGGTTAGACAAGCTTGTGTTGGTTTAGCTGTGAATTCTCACTAGCTCAAAGCTCAAATTAGGAGAAGGAGAGTTGGTGGAAACTAATCCTGAAATTAGGAGAGTCTATTCTCGGAAGACAATGTCAAAAGAAGGTTCTATAGGGCCAAACCCTCAATTCATAGAAAGTTTCCTAGCTATAAAGTCTATGGTAGAAGAAATGTATAGGGACTTTAGAAAGCATAAGGGTGAAGATTCATCAGGCTCTAAGAAAGATAAAGAAGAAGATGAATCTCATTCCCATGACCACTCAAAAGGAAAGGGAAAAGAAGAAAGCTTCCCTACATCTCCTAGTAGCCCTGTGCATAATAAGAAAGAATATTTGATTAAATTAGATGTTAAATTTGATTTGCCTATATATGATGGAGAGCTAAATGCTGAAAAGTTGGAAAAATGGATTAGACATATTGATGTGTATTGCAGAGTACAAAATATAGACTTAAACAAGAGTAGGATTCAGCTGGCAAGCCTATGCCTAGGAGGCACTACCTTGATTTTGTGGGAAGGCAGAACTCAAGCAGATATGAGGAAGCATGGTAAGACCATCTCTGTCTGGAGTGAATTTGTTACTGCAATCAAAAAGCAGTTCTATCCATTGGCCTACATGCAAAAATCCATGATGAGTTGTCAAACTCTTCGGCAGTTGAAAGGGAAAAGTGTACAAGGGTATACTCAAGAGTTCAGAAGGAGAGCATTGATGTTGGGTATTTCATTAGACTCACCAAAAACTCTTTTGAAGTAGATTGGTGGTCTACAAAGCTACATGAGGCATACCATCCTCATGTTTAATCCCACTAGTATAGATGAGGTATCTATACAAGCTACTCATCTAGAAGCTAGAGCAAAGAATGGAAATCCAGAAGTTGGTGGACCATCCCAACTCACTGTAAGCAAGAGCAAGGAGAAAAGAAAGCAGAAGTGGAAAGAAAGGAAGGCTAACACTGCATAGAAAGGCAAAGCTTCATACACTCACTGTAAAATAGAGGGGCATGATGATGAGCACTATTGGATTCTGCATCTAGAGCTGAGACCTAAGAAGTCTGAGGGCAAGAAGAAGAAGACTGCTATAGCTATTCAGAAAGATTTGGGGTCAGACTCGGGAGATGAAACAATCATTGCAACCACAGGTATAAAAGGTAAGAATTCTAAAGCATCTACTAGTAATTCTGCTCAATCTATTATTGATGAAGAACATGAGAGAAAAAGACATGAGCTTTTCCATTTTTGAATTGCTTCCAAAAATCAAAAGATTGATACTTTGTTTGATATTGGCTCACAAGTAAATCTGGTTTCTAAATCAATTGTAAAGAAATTGGGATTAGCAACTACACCTCACAAGAATATATACCCATTAGGATGGATGAATGATAAAGCACAACTACAAGTGACTAGACAGTGCAAACTCAAGTTTTCTTTTGGGTCAGCATTTGTAGATGAGGTTGAGTTAGATATAATTCCTTTGGATATATGTGGAATTGTTTTACGAAGTCCTTACTTGTATGATAGAAAGGCTATTTTCTATAGAGCTGAGAACAAGTTTCTACTTGTTAAAGATGGGATCGAATACTTTGTAAGAGCTCATAAGCTCAAGAATAATTAT
>Ga0068628_1001275_pt1 | contig 10287 bp, 7 predicted proteins | sample InSIn2gowninarea_FD_77431 | JGI IMG/M metagenome (GOLD analysis project Ga0068628, IMG submission 77431) | Clean room microbial communities from NASA Spacecraft Assembly Facility at Jet Propulsion Laboratory, Pasadena, California, USA -... ... | reverse complement strand
TTCTAGTGACAAAGTCCATTCCGGCTTTGGGGTTAGGCTGAAGGAAAACTCTGCCGATCATGGATCAGTGAAACAAAAAACCTTCCGGAACATAGATTATCACTAGAAAGTTAGGTCCACCTAGGCAATTTACATACATGACTCATATCTGCTAAGATTATTTACAATTTACACATGCAGACTGAGTTTACAACATAATATGATCAAGTCGACGATGACTGTCGAATGGCATGAACATGTCGATCAAGCGCTATCCCTTTTTGCGAAAAAAGGGGGTGTACTGATAAGGGTAGTTGACACGTAGTGGTCAACACCTCCTAACAATTTTTTGTTAGATCATTACATTAATGCATTTGACGTTGACACTTCTAACGAATTCATGCGCGGGAAGCCTGCTAATGTCAGGGTTGCTCAAGCTTTAGCTGAGGAATTAGAAAATGACAACAAAGCATCCAAGAAGTTTAAGATTCCAGATATTAAAGAAGAGAAAAATGATCATGTTAAAGAACTAGCTCAAAGCATTAAAAGTATGCAAGATGAACATAAAAATCAAGTTGTTGTCATGCAAAATTACCTAGTTAATATGAAGGAGTCTCACGAGAATGAGTTGCAGGATAATAATGATCAATCTTGGCCATATTACAGTACTTGTGAAATTTTTCATGATGAATCTACTTGTGCTTTTGCAAGGGCAATCCTGGGTAGTGGCATTGGAAGGACTAGTAACCAGATTAATCATTTTGACGATGAAAAGGAAAATGATAAGCATCTTGTTAAGGAATTAACTCAAATAATCAAATACATGCAATCTAGTCAAGCAAGATTAATAGCAGATCACGCCAGAGAAATGAGTTCTATGGGGAACAGGTTACAGGCAATAGAAGTTGCTCACTATAATCAAAGGATCGGTTTTCAAAACATGATGGATACCATAGAGGAAGGACATGCTAAAAAACTGGAAATCATGCAGACTAACCATTCTAAACAGATGACCACCATGCAAGACCATTTGATCACCATGGACGAAAATCATGCCAAGTAAATCAGTACTATCAAGAATGAGAAGTCCAACCAAATGAATGCAATTAAGGATAGGTTGTAGAACTCGATTAAGACCATGAAGGATGATCACACATCAAATAAGAACAATGGAAGAAAGGCAATTACAAGTAATCAGTGACATAGAGGTTAGCTACTCAGACTAGATAAAGACCATGGAGCACAATCACACACAGGAAATGAAAGCCTTGTAAGCTAAGCATTTCACTCTTCAAGATAGATTTGTGGAGACAAAAATCGATCAAGCAAAATTAATAGTAAGACATGTTAAGGAAATGAGTTCCATGCGAAGGAGGTTGGAAGAAATGGAAAATTCACAAAAGATGAAAAGGTTGCAGATATAGGGGATTCAGCATGGATCAGATGATGAAAGGAACAAATAACTTTCAACAAATCATAAGCCTCCCAGTCCGCCAGAACGATTCTCATCTCACTGCAAAGACGTCTCTTGTCCCACTGAACACAGGTTGACTGAAAATGTCATGATTGGAAAGGAAATTAAGAAAGATCAAACTTATGTATCACCTTTGGCAGAGTATATTCAGAATAAGGTTTAGCATACTCCAGGCTCTTCAGATCTTTCACCCGAACACACTCAAGATCAAGATAAGAAATCTAAAGGGGTCTCGCTATTGACATCGCAACCCACCAAGAACAAAAGTAAAAGACAAAGAGAGAAAAAAGAGGTTAAGTGCATATGATGGTCGAGAGCAGCTCGATAATGGGATAAGACAAAGTCGCACGATATGCAGGATCGAGCATGGCACATCACAAAAGTAACCTTCAGACCTACCAGAGAGTCGGCAGATGCTCAGTATGCACTATGTTGAAAACCTCTGATGCCATGTGGCATCTTTTGTATAGTATCTCTACCACTACTCATTTTTATTTTATGTCATTAGGTTGTTTTATTTCATGCATTTATATTATGTCTTTATATTTCAATTTGATAGAGTAGATTTTTCTATTCCAGTAGTATTTTCTATATATGCATGATGATTTCGATGTTAAATGGATATCTATTTGATGAACCTATGTTATCTTAGATGCAGGATTCTAGGGTTCTCACATTACTTCATGAATAATTTTGTAGATTGAACTTGTAAATTATTTTTTCTAACTTGGGTTTTGGAGATTTTAGTGTTTTGTATATATTTGGGGTTTTGGATTTTTGTGCAGTATATGGGGTTTTGGGGTTTTGAAATTTAAAATTTTTATACTGGGTATTTGGGGTTTTGAAATTTAAAATTTTTATATTGGGTATTTAGGTTTCTATTCTAAATTTGAGGAAGAAATTGGCATGGATACCTTCAAAACCCTAGACGTCTAGGGTTTTCACGTTATTTTTGCAAGTTGCTTATTTTGAAAATGGGGAAAAAACTCATTTTCTGAAGGCCCTAGCCCTTACCCAACCTGAAAGGCTAGTGTTTGGGATATATTTTGCAAGCATTAAGAAGGCCATAAGCCCTACAACAGCTAGATCTCGTTGCAAACAAGGGTTTCTTCCAAGGATTGGCATTTTATCTCTAACATTTTGTTTTCCAGCAATATTGATTCAAAGCTTGTGTTTTCAGGTGCCAAGTACACTAGAGAAATTTTGGCGAATTTGGGTAAGTAATATTTTAATTGCCTAGGGTTTGATCTCTAAAGTTCTAAACCCTAGTTTTCTCACTGTTTTTCTATTGCTGTAATTTTTGTCTCATCACAATGATAAATTAGCCCTAAAATCACATTTAGTTGGTCAAAATACTCTAAAATTGCAAAGTTTAAATTTTCTAGAAATTTGGCCACTTGGGCATCAAAGATCTAGCTTAGATCTAAAATTTTGTTTGCTGGAATCTTTTGCGTAAATCACTGAATAAGATCTCTAATTTTCTGAATAATTTACTTTAAAAGGATCAAAAACTAAATTTTTCAGTTTTCGCAAAAAAAATCGCATTTTGGGCAATTTGGGCACTTGTTGTAGCATCAATAACTTACTGATTTGCTGATTTACTTCCTGCTGTAATAAGTTATATAAGATCTGATTTATTTCTGAATACTGCATTTTAAAGTGGTTTAAAACTCATATTTTACTTTGGCAAGTTGTTGGGTATCTCACTAATCATATCTAGTCATTATTAGATTATTGTCTCTTGGATCTAAGGTGTTTTCCTTACTGTTGTTATAACTTTCTCACTGCTGTCATAACAGTCATTTGTTACATCTTAAGAGGTCTGAAAATCATAAATTTACATTGGCTAATCATTGAGAAATTTTTTGTTTCATATGCTTGGCAAATTTAATGATTTAAAGAGATTTTCCTACTGCTGAGATATGACTAATAAGTGTTAAATTTCCAAAGCATTATAGTTGATCTAACATTGGGTTGTCTTAAGTTGAATTTGAAATTTTTTTAACTTGGCACTTAGTCACTCAAGCCTAAAACTTCTAATCTTGCCTAAAGTTGTTTAAGATATTGTGGTTATAAGCATTGATTGAATCCAATTGAGCATCTCTTGATAGTTAACATTGAATAATAAGATCACAAAATATCTTGTTGAGATTCATCTTTGGTAATTGCAGTTGACATCTTGTAACCATTGGTTAATTGATAATTGGATAAATTGCTCTAAGTTCTTATCACAAACTGGTTAAGCATCTTGTGGATTAATCTATAATTAAAATTTGCACTTGTATCCTTAAGCATGTATCTTGTTTAAGATTGTCATGTCATTATTGTTAAGTACTCTTACTATAAGATGATTTACATTAAGTACTTGAAGAGCCCAAAAGAATCTTAACTCAAGATAATTTCACTCATTATCATTACACAAGCATTCTAGGAACTAGTTGCATTAAAACTTATCTCCAACTATAAGCTTGGTTGATAGAAACATAGGGCCACCCTTCTCACCTAGCTTGAGGAGCTTAACAACTCTTCGGTGGTTAACACAGTGTCCTTGCAGTCATCAGAGCCACTGTCTTTGCAGCGCCGAAGGTATCGAGTGATAGGATCCCAACAGAAGGTATCATTAATCAAGCATTTGTCTGCTTTTTGTTGCCCTGTTTCCCACAACCTACCTTGGAGCCTAGCTTCAAAACAGTTAAGGGAAGGTTACATCTAGACATGGTTCCACTAAGTTTCTGGGACATGAGGATGGGGAAGCGAGGAAACACAGGAGCGGCCTATGCAAAAGCTCCCCACCAATTTTTAGGAAACGTGGGGTGATTTCAGGGTCTTTAACACAAGGGACCCCAACAAAAATAGTGAAATACTAAAAAATTATAAATATATCATTACAATTTTATGATTTAACAGTCTTTATCATTATATAACACTCACATCATGAAGGATAAATCGATGAATCATATAGCTTAAAAAAATTTAAAATGAAAAGCATGATAAAATCATACATTTAACTGTAACAATGTACAATGAAAATAAAAGTTTTGAACCATATTGAAGTTCCAACAATGAACACTAAATATTGAAATAAAAGTCAAGTCTGATACATCAAGATTCAAATTTTTATAGAGTCAATCCTAAAATATCATATATCATATATCAAGATTCAAAACAAATTAAAGTGTACAATTGAAGTTTGAAACAAAAAAGCAAATAACATAAGAACATATCAAATGACAAATGAACATAACTGCTCAAGGTAATGCCCCACTAGTCTCTACAACCAGTTGTTGTATGAATAAATCAAGATCAACCATGTCACCATCTCAATCAAAATCACTTGCATTCTCAAACATGCTAAGTGGCACACTAACCAACCTCATATGTTTCTCATCAAGTCCCTCCTCCATATCTACATGTGCATCATCCTCTGTCAACATCCCATCATGTTGTTGGTCCCTTCAAAAACTCAGGTGTCTTCCTATGGTAAAAACGTAGGGCATTGTGCACAACAACTAATTTCTATGTTCTTCTTGAGGTAAGCATGTTCCTCTTGATAGAGTGTATGAAGCTAAATGTAGAACGATTCCTCCCTGCTGCAAAGGAACTAGCAATTTGAGACAACAAACGCATAGCTAGATGTTTGAGCTCTGGAGCACCATCACCATGCATCCTCCACCAACCACTTGGGTCATCTTGGCCTAGATCTATGCGATCTACCCGAGCACCATGTGTGTTGAAGGGGCCACTAAGAGATGCAAGTCATAGTTTTGACTTTGTTTTATGATTTCACCTCGATTTTTTTTGGAAATGCCCCCCCTTCGAGTTTCATCACGTTTTCTTTTTTGGGGGCGTGGGGAAACATCCCCACGTCCCCTAAGTGCAAGGAAGCATGGAGATGCATTTCCCAGGTTGGGAAACGCGTCCTCGTGGAACAATGCATCTAGACTAGGTATATAATTAAAATTAACCAAGATCCTTGCATCACACCTTGATCTTAGGATTTCCATAAGCATATAGATTAGCTAATCATACAAGCAGCAGTTGTCCACCCGATTACTTGATCATAATTTATAATAAGAAATAACTCTACACTCCATAAGGCACTGGTCTCAAACTCTAAATCTAATCAAATCATTAATCTTGTTAAATTTTTACCAAGTGGTTAGGCCACTCAACTGTCTCCTGGGCAAGTTGGTTCCCAACTTGTTTTCCTTCATCTCATTTCCATAGGGACTGCCCCCCATAGTCCGTTTTTGAGAGACAACTAGAACGAAGAGGTCGGGGATCAGGGTGACAATCCCCAACCTGAGTATTGTCGTGGTGCCTATACAATCCAAGTGACAACAGGAGCGATTTGCACGAGTGGTATTTGAACCAAGAGGATAAGTGCTTGCAAGACTAAGCAATTGGAGATCGTGTAGGCTTGGAGGGAGTTTAGCCTCAGAGGGAGCAGTCCAATGGAGGTTTGGGATCTTCAAGTTCAAATGTGATGAGGCAAAGGTACTACCACGATTGCAAGGCTCATTCAACATAGTATGTTGCGTGATGGACGCCAAATGGGCTAGTGTTGAGATTTGTGGTTTGGAAGGTACTCCAAGTCCTAGGCTTCGGCAATTAGAGGTTAGAGCTCCACAAGAGTCGCTTGTGGGCTTGAAATCCAAGCTTGTGGTTTTCCACCCATCAATTTTGGGGCCAAAACCATGAAGATAATTTGGCATGTGAGTGATGGAGATGATAGAGAACTCCGAAAGCAACCAAAGACATCAAAAATCATTGGAATTTGGGTTGTAGAATGTTGATTTGTGGTAGCATCGGATGTGCTCTAGCCATGAAAATTGGTGGAGAGGCTAAGGCACATATCTCCAAGACCCAAAAATGGTTTGGGGAAATTCTACCCAGTTGGAGAGATATTAAAATAATTAATATTTTTAATGGGGTTCCTAAGTATAAACTTAGGAAAATTAAAATATTAATGCATATTAATATAAAACTGGATGAGAATGTTCTAAATGACATGGATCAAGCCAAATCTAATCTTAGTCGTTGATTAGAGACTTAATCTCAACTGTTGAAGACTCAACAGGAAAAGTATAAGAGGAGGCTTGAGGGTCAGTTGGAGACACACCAAGTTGATCAGTGAGTTCGATTTTCTAGAGCGGGGTTTGCTGAGAGAATCGAACCAGTGATTTGTTGCAGCAAGGGGCAGTTCGGCACAAGGCCACGAATACATAGCAGAGAGGCAGAGATAGTGTCAGAGAGACAATGCAAAGCTTAGAGGCTGACGCAGAGGCAGCTGGGAACCACGCAAAGGTTGAAGAGGCCAGCGTGGATGACGTAGAGGGTCTGAGAGATGACGGAGAGGCTTCAGTAGCTACACAGAGGCTAGCACAGTTGACGCAGGGCCAAGAGGCAGCACCGGAAGAATTTTTGTGGGACAGACTGAGCACTGGTGAGCCGAGAAGGGTGACGCAGTCCCTATAGAGTGACACCGAGCAGTGGAAGCTGCCATAGTTGTTGTAGGATCGTTCATCCGGTGATTGATCAGCCGAAATATCTGTCTTCGATGAGAGGTACTACTACCGAGGGCATTCTCTATTGGGTGAGCCATTTCTGGCACCCTAGTTGTATTCAGAAACTGCATAATAATAAAACCCTCATATTTGTTGCACTGACTTTCCCGCATTGAGCTTTTTCGGGGATGATTGTCCAAAAATAACAATATCCCTTGTGTTTTTGTCTCAGTTATTTCAGTGGTTGATTTGTATATGAGTTAAGCCTACATTTGTGTTTATTTCAGTATTTATATTTATAAATAACATGTTAATGGAATAAACAAGTAGGAGAAATTAAACTAGATAATGCAGTAGGGATTTCTAACGTGTCAGACTTAAAAATTTCAACATGGTATCAGAGCATTGCAGATCACAGGAGGACTGAAGGCACCAACAGTGATTTGAAGAATTTGCAGCAGTAGTAGTTGTCCCCAGAGATAGCGTTGTTCCAGAGCAGAAGCAGTAGAGAAGAAGTGACGCAGAGGGTGTTAAGTTTAGGTATGTTCTATGCTTCGAGCAATTCATTTCAATTTTCATAGTTAGCTCAATATCTTTTCCAAATTAGCAATCACATCAGCATTAAAGTAAACTGTATATAGAACATAAACATAAATCGTAGAAGACAAGCCAAGACAAAAGGACACAAGATGTGACGCTAGCCAGGGACAAACCCCAATGTGGGGAACCCTTGATCAATTCTTCTTTTATGTTCTTCAATAGTTCAATAGAGGGAGAGAGAAAGAGATAGTACATTTACAACAGAAGTCAACACTTTGACTTATCTAGATAAGAGCATAGATCATCTCTAGGAAGATGATACATGAGATTAGTTGAAGACATGCTGCTTCAACTAATTCTCCAAGGTGACTCCTTCACCTCTCATTGTGCTACATCTCGTCATCAGGCTGCACCTCACTATGCTGCACCATGTTGCACCCATCATCACAATGTGGCATCTCATCATGCTTTACTAATCATGACCGTACCCATCACTGTACTGCATCTTCCCTTGTTGCACTATGCTAAGCTCTTCATTGCACTATGCTGCACCCAAATGCATGATGCAATACCTCTGCATCTTGTTGCTGCTTCCATCACATCATGCTGCATTATGTATCATTGTGCTGCACCCCTGTTACTGTGCACTATGTTGCACTATCATACAACTGTAGTAAACCATGATGCTGCTTCCATCACAACATGTTGCACTATGTATCACTGTGCTGCACCCCTGTTACAGTGCACTATGCTGCACCATCATACAGTTGTAGTATACCATGTCGCTACTTCCATCACAACATGTTGCACCCCTTTTCATTCATCCATGTTGTCTTTGGCACCTTACTGTCCCATGCTGCCCACGCACTTTATTCCATTGTGTTGTACCTAAATATCACTGTGCTACACTGAAGTCAAACTTCAATCCTCCATGCTACTAGCTATGGGCTGTGACCTAGCCCAGCATCAAGACAACCCAACTATCTTTAAATCTTTTCTTGCACACTCAACAATTAAGATACATGAGACCCCTCCTAAGACAGCAGTCTAGAATAGTGTTAAGGTCTTCACCATAACTTCAACATCACTGCGTTTAGGGCAGCTTCAATATAACAGCGTACATGACTATTACCTAGAACCATGACAGCGTAGAGGGCAGCTAGATCCATTACAACATTTGGGTCTCTCTTCTAAGTCTACAATTTAGGTGGCATCTTCTTTAGGCAGCGTAGCTTCTTCTTACCCAAGACAGCAACTATCTCTAGGGAATCTCCTTTCCCTTTAGTCCTGTGGCTAGGGAATTCTGCCTTCATGACTTGTTAGGGACATCATTAGGTTCTTTATGACTGTGCATTGATCTTGTAGAGAACAACAATTAGGGCATCTCTTAGCCCTGCATTTCCCACAATGTTCTTCCAATTATTACAGCGTATTAAGATCAGATCAAGGTTCTCTTCTTGCTGTGTTTGAGGGTTTCTTTTAGGATAGTGTTAGTGTTGTTATGGCTTCTCTATACCAGTGTTGAACCCTATCCTTGTTGCGATATAAGAGCCTCCTTTTTGGGCAGCGAAGATTCTTCTCCATGAATGTAGATTAGGGTAGCATATAGATCTCTTCGTCTAGGGCTAGGGCAAACCTCCTAGATCAACATATTCTCTTAGGGATTCTTCCTTCCATTAAAACCCAAATGAATGGAGAGAAAGAGATCGCAAGAGAGTTGTGAGTGTCTCCAAATGACTTTCAAGGCACCTCTATTTATACTAAAACGTTGAGCACATGTGGGGTTTATTTGGTTGTTGGCCGACCTTGACGAATTTTCCCATAACACAAATAAATTCATATCTCCATGAATACTTATCGAATCGAATGATCTTTAGATTAATCCTACACCTCCCAATGAGAGGGATCCAAGAAAAATATCAGCTGCCATTAATAAGATAACCCACATGGAGTTTGGCCCTAGTTGCCAATTTTAACACTCCCTCTCAACTAGGGAGAACTCCATCCGCTGATCCATCTACCAAACTATACTATCTTTGCCATCAATGCCCTACACTACTCTGCTAAACCATGAAGAAGAAGAATTGATTGAGAATGTCTCATACCATTCTCTACTGACCTGAAGTCAGTTTTATTGATCCCATATCAATATCACAAGAGAGTGTCTCAAACCACTCATACTCATCCCAGATCAATGGAGGTCATCCTATCATAGGGAGTACGGTAGATACAACGATGTATCCATCAATAGTACTACTGTGGTCCCTAACCCCATTTCCCTGCTCATTGATCAAATGAGAGGTACTTCCCATGAGTCTCAAACTACATGGGTAGGATGCCTCGACAGGAGAACCAATCATCATGTCCCTAAGTTGCCTTGAGGTATCACAGGGGAAGGTCGAGCCATTCACCCTGTACACAACACACCATTAGGGGAGGGTGAGTCGCCCTATGGTTGCGTGCTGCTCCAGTAGTACCCCAAGCCCCCCGGAGCTCCCAGAGCTCAATGCATGCAACATGCATGACCCTCATAGGAAGGTCTCTCAACGACTCCAAGTCGTTCATGAAAGTCACAAATTTGACCTTTCCCCGGGGCTTTGAGAGAATGTCTGCGACCTGTACATCAGTGTCAATGCGATGGAGCCTCCTCGCTCATCGATGTATCATATCCCAGATAAGGTAGTATATGATGTCTATATGTTGGAGCAATCATAGAATACAGGATTCTTCAATAATCAAATCCCCCCCAGTTGACACAGAAGATCACGGTGGTATCCATCATGTGTA
>Ga0068628_1001274_pt1 | contig 10287 bp, 10 predicted proteins | sample InSIn2gowninarea_FD_77431 | JGI IMG/M metagenome (GOLD analysis project Ga0068628, IMG submission 77431) | Clean room microbial communities from NASA Spacecraft Assembly Facility at Jet Propulsion Laboratory, Pasadena, California, USA -... ... | reverse complement strand
GGCTTAATATTTTAAAAATAGAGAAAGATGTAAACTGATTGAGATGTCTAAAAATATGTTCATGGTAAGAAAATTTTAAAAAGAACCAAAACATACAAGTTTGAGAAGCTATTGATTTTTTTAAATATTTTATATTATCAAGTCATCTCATTAATGTATTTATGTTTCAATTAAGGCCACCTCAAGGGGGCTCCTACTATCATCATGGGATCTAAGGGGATGGTTCTAGCCAAATGTATATGTATTTTTTTTATCAATATTCCATATGTAATACCCTCAAAGCCAAAGTTACATATATTTCTATATATAAATATTCAATATATAATAGAAATGGATCTAACCATGTCAAATTTTTCAACATCGTTAATCAAAAACATTTGACGTTGCTCTTTGAAATGGATTCAATCCATGTCGAATGTTTAAGTATGAATTAAGCTATACTGATGCTTGAGTCTTATTAATTGACATAGCTCCAATCCTCTTCAATCGATAAGGTTTCATACATGTCAATCAACAAGGATTCAAGCTATGTTGAAATATTCAACATTTCTTAGCTTCAAATAAATTATGAAAATAATATTGACATTTTAAAATTAAATAAATATATATATTTGAAGGAAATACCTTATGTATTTGGAAATAATTTCATGCACCTCGTATTACAAATCAAGTGGCTATTTTGAATGCCATATCCCATGAATGACCACATTATTTTATATACTTATATGGGATTATTTATTTGAATTAAGTTAAAATGAATCTAATTTCAAGGCTCCAAATAAATTAAAAGAGCTCTATAATTTCAAAGGTATATGGACCAAAACCATGTAGTTTTAATGGTTATAATATAAATTAAATTTTAAATAAATGTAATTTTATGGTTAAAATACCTATATTTTTAATTTATTCTCCTAAAATCTCAAGTAATAGGTTGAAATGGGGTCCTGTCAATATGGGAAAATTAAATTTTAAAAAGTATCAATTATAGCAAAAAAATGATGATTTGCCACTAAAAACTTCCCTATTTTTGTTTCATTATTAAATTTTTTTATTCATATTTTGACCATGTTTTACATAAGTAGAAAGAAAATATCAATATTTTTTTTTACCTATTACAAACTTTTATTTAGGATGTAAACACAGTATACATGTGACTAATATTAGAATACAATGAATATCATTTTACAAAATATGTATTAAAAATTTAATATCTTTTAAATAATAATTCATATTATAAAATAAGTTTTCATATTGATTTAAAGATATCAAAAAAGATTAAACCTAAATACTGATCTTTTAATTGACTTTGATTTTGCTCAAATATTAGGTTGATTGATATATTTTCATGTTGAACATGTTGGATCTTTGGAAAATACATGAAGAATTAAAATCCAATAATTAAATAATAAACCAAATATGAAATATAACAGGAACAATAAAATAAGAGAGACAACATTCATCAAACAATGAGACACAACAGATTAATATGCTTTGAGCATTGCCTACATACATGAATAATTAGATCCTTTCATGTAAAGAAGATCAATGATTACAATAGCTTTGTAAAACAAAGTCTTTTCTTTGTATGCTACATATATATAGATCACAATGTTTTCACTTGCATCCCTCTCTATCTCACACTCTTTCCCAATAGGATACATATATATTTATATTTTACACCATCGTACAAACTTTTTGGAAAAAAACAAAAAGATAACTATTGATGCAAATTCATCAAGGTTGGCGATGAGTGGATTGTATAGTAATCACCTAGAAAATAACATTCTTCTTGATCATATTCCTTAACCTCTTATTTGGTGAAAGGATAAGGATGCCATATCATGGGATGAACCCATGGATAATAACAAAAATCTCCCCCTCCATACCATGAGGGGGGCTCCCCCATACTAAAGACTTACATGACATTCATGCCTGCCAAAGATTTGCATAATTTATGCTTTTCCTTTGGTACTATCTTCTTCATGATGTTTGATAGATTTTGATCAACATGTATTTTTTTGATCTTCATCAAACCATTTCCAAGCACATATCTTATCCAATGACATTGTACATCAATATGCTTGCTTCTGGAGTGGAATGTAGGATTCTTACTCATATCTAAAGTGCTTTGACTATCACACCTTATCACATACTCCTTTTTTTTCAAACCCAATTCTACAAGAAAATGTTTCAACCAAAGCATCTCCTTACAGGATTCTATGGTAGCAATGTACTTTGCCTCTATAGTAACTAAATGTAGACTCCTTCGATCAAGATCTCCTACTATATTTGAATCTGTATAGCCTTCCACCATAGCTGTTGAGTTTCTAAAACATAGGAAAACTTTATAAGTTCCTCTTAAATACCTTAGGATCCATTTTCTAGCTTCCCAATGTTGCTTTCTTAGATTTGCAAGATATATACTAACTACACTTGTAGCATGTGCTATGTCCATTCTTTTGCACATTGTAGCATACAGTAATCTCCCTACAAATAATGTATATGGAATATTTTTCATTACTTTCTTCTCCTTATTGCTACTTATAGATAACTTGTCATTTAACTTGAAGTGTTCAGCTAATGGCATACTCATAGGTTTCACATCCTTCATATTGAATTTTTCATGTACCTTCTCAATGTACTTTTAGCCATATCTTCTTGTTCCTTCTATCACACATGATTATCATGCCTAGGACTTGCATCTCTTAGGTCCTTCACTTCAAAGACCTTATTCAACTCTTCCTTGAACTTGTTAATGAAATTAGCATCTTGACCAATAATAAGCATATCATCAACATATAACAAGAGAATAACAAAGGAATACTCTTAATTTTTTTTGAAGAAAATAAAATGGTCTATAGTGGTTCTAATAAAGCCTTGAATAATAATAAAAGAATCAAACTTTATGTACCATTGGAATGGTGCTTTCTCTAATCCATATAAGCTTTTATTCAACTTGAATACCATGTGCTTCTTACCCTTCACTAGAAAACCTTTCAGCTACTCCATATTTATTTCTTCTTCTAAATATCCATGTAAGAAAGTTATTTTGACATCTATTTGCTCAATCTCCAAGTTTACAATAGTCGCTAGGCCTAGGATAGTGCGAATAGAAGACATCCTCACAAAAAGAGACAAAATTTAATCAAAATCAATACCCTTTTTCTATCTTAATCCCTTTACTACCAACATTGCCTTATACCTCATTTTCTTTTTATCATCTTCATTTTTTATCTTGAATACCCACTTGTTCTTCAAGATTTTTCTCCCTTTTTGCAACCCAATTAAATCATAAGTTTTGTTCTTATGCAAGGATTTGAGTTCTTCTTGCATAACTTTCTTGCATTCTTCTTTCTGGTCATGCATCATAGCTTCTTTAAAACTTTCTAGTTCATTATTTTTAGTGAGTGTGGCATACTCTGATGATAGATATTTTGTTGAGGCTTTTAATTTCCTTTATGATCTTCTCAACATAGGTGGCACTTCTTGGGGAGGTTGCCCCCCCTAATCAACATTTATCATTTCCATATGCTTTATTATGATCCATTTGTTGATTCTCACCATCTACAACTTGCTCTTCTTTATCTTGAGTCTGTTGCCCACTATCTTCATGGATCGACAAAGGTGTTCGTGTTTATGAAAACTTTATATGCTGAAAAATGATTTATTATTTATTTAATAAATCATATTTAGACTTCCTAAATGATTTAATGCAATATTACATGTGTTAAGAAAAAAAGGATATTATAATGTAATATCATGTGTTATAGTAAATGCTATATCATATATCATGGGTCTTATTTTAAAGTATCTTGAATATAATAATGATTTTATTATTGAAAGAGGTCAGCCTTCATTCCTTTATATATCTTTTGAAGGCTATATAAACTAGTGGATAGGTTGATCTTGATATATCCAAACTCTTTTGATATTGATAAAGAACTCTGATAGGTGGTTGTTAACTGTAATAGTGTATTTGTACCCCACCTATCTTGAGAACTTGTTATAGTTTGAACTTTGAACTTTCTATCTTTGGTGCACACCATAATTCAACACACTCCATGTATTCAATAGCAGCATACTTCTCTCTAGCCATTAATGGTGTGGGTCTTCTAGACCAAGGGTTACAGGCTTAGATGGTTGAGATATTGGTTCATATACATGAAGATTAGCTATGAGCTCACCATGAGTCCAATCCTAATCCTCCAAATATTCATTTCTATAAATTTTTAAGGATTTTCCACATGCTTCATATCAGGTGCATGCTTTTCATGCATATCTATTGTGATCTGATATAGTCTCTATTGCATATTTAATTGTATATTGTAGACTATTTGTTTAATTATGTTTATTCATATATTTGCATAATTTAAGAGTAACATTTTGGTGAACCCCGACGTATCCTACAAACCCTAGAATTTTTAATTTAGGGCATCATTTTTTTTAGGAATCTTGCATTGAAAACCCTAGGTTTTGTTTTATTTTTTGTTGTATTAATTTTTCTAAAATTTAGAAATTTTTATTGCTTAAAATTAAATTATTTTCTTGAAAATTATCATTGTTGAAAAACCTAGTTATTGAGCTTATTGCATGCATTTTTATCAATATTTCTTAAGGTTTTCATATAAAAATATTTTTGGATACAAAATTAAATTTTAAAGGTTATTTTCTTGCATTTTGTCATGGATATTGCATCTAAAAGTGTTTTTCTTTAATATTTGAATGCAATAAGTGATTTATTTACACCTTCACCTACATAAGAAATATCTAAATATATGGATGTTGGGTCAAATAATAGTAGAAAATATTCTAATGAACTAAGTTTACCAAATTCATACTTAACTACTACAAATGATGATGTGCCGAATGGTATATCAATTATAGAAAATTAAGTGCATGATAATAATAGTGATGATGATTATTATTATTATTATATGGCTCAATTTGATTATGATGCATATTTAAACCTTGAAGCTATGGATAAATTTGAAATGTATGATATTGAATTTAAAAATTTAACACCTGAAGATCAACTTAAGAAAATTACAAAGCATATGTTAGCCAATCCTTCTTTGATGTTAGGTATTTATAATGATCTTGAATTAAAAGAAAACAATCCTGCATTTTTAAGGAAATAATTAGATACATTATTAGAATATTCATATGTGAGATAATATTGTATGTAAAATTTTAAGCAACAACAACATAATCAAACACCTCCTCAACCAAAACCTTAATTGAAACCTCAACCAAAATTATAACCTAAACTACGACCTAAAACTTAAATTCAAGCAAAAACAAAATAATGTTGGCAAAGGGTAAGATCTCAAAAAACTTTGAAAACACAAGATGCCTACATTATAAAAACAATTAAACAAGATGCCCACACTTATTCCCTACCACCCGATCAAGAAGCCCCCAAATTTGAGATACTTGGTGCACATCATCCAAGGTTTATTTTTAGAGATCTGATGAAAAGGGGTTTATTGCAGCCATTAGAAAAAATTGTAGAATATGACCATATTCTAATGGGAAACAAGGATACTTATTGTACTTATCATCAAAGAAAGGTTCACTCTACAAATTCTTGTAATGATTTGAAGGTTGTCATTTTGGACCTTATTGCATAACAGAAATATGAGATTCATTAGCATGCTTTAGATATAGAGATTACAAATAGAATTGAGAAGTTTTAGGATAAATGTGATGAAAAATCATGCTTTTAGCAACATGCTATACTGCATAAAGGTCGTTAGTAGCATCAAAATAGTAATGGAAATAATGGTTCCTGCTTTGCAAATCCAACTAGTCATGAGAGCACAAGAAGAATTTTAGTTCAATCAGATCTAGTTGAGATTTGATTACAATAATATAGAATGTAAAAATATTGGCCTTTTGAAAAGTATCAATTTAAGATTACACTCCTTAATAATCATTTGCAAAAGTTCAACACATTTAATTATGAAATACAACTTGAATATATTGATTTTCTTAAGAGAGTAGCAATTCAAGGTTTAAAAAATGTAGAGCATAGTCTAAGCAAAGAAATTGCACTTTTCATATCAAAATGTTCTAATATGATGCGGATTTCACCACCCTCTGGTGCACTATAATTTCTAATTTTGCATATCATATAGGATGCATTTCATATAGGTTGCATATCATGATCCAATCTTTTGTATGCATTTGATTAGCATGGCAAATTTTATTAAGTTTTTAATCATGCTATCTTTGCATCTTCGTATTTTCTATCATGTTCTGTTACTTCTTATTTTCTCTCTACATTTGTTCATCCTCATCATTTCATCAATTCTTCTTCTTTTATCAAATGTATTCTTTTCTTTGTCTCTCTTCAAAGTTCTCCAATTTTCCATGATAATCAAATTTCTCATGTATAAGGCAGTCTTATGTCTAATTATTGCATTTCATTTTATAATAAAAATTTAAAAAAAAGAGAAATACAAAAACATGGATATAGTCTTAGTTGGGGGCAATTTCAATTTTAGCTGAGGGCATGATAGAAATAAGACATTGAAAATTAGAAGGTAAAATTTCTTAATTCTAACTAAAAAATACAAACATTGCCCATTCTTAGGGTATGAAGGTAAGTATAGGTAAAGTATATCATCTCAAATATTTTTAATATTGGTCATGTTTATGATATTTATTACAATTGATGAATTAAGACTACTATATTTTCTTTGAATATCTGGTTTGAAAAGTGAATATTGCATATGATATTCTTATGATTGGTATTTCAAACAAAATGCATGTTTTACTAATTAATAAACTTTAAGGCCATTGTATCTTTCAAAATATGGTATAATATAGCATTATTGCATTATCTATGAAATATTGCATATCTGAATGGTTATTTTCAAGGCCAAATAAATGGATTCTTTTTCCTAAGTGATATCATCATTGCACAAAAAAATTTAATATATGGTCAAATGTTACTTATTCATGATGTATCTTGAAAATGTTATGAAAAATGGCAATGTTGTTCGAACCTTACATCATGTAAAATGATATGGATGATCTTCAATTGAATATCTTTTGAATTTTTATGCTTCATATGAAAAATTTCATGTTGCCAATAGCATGCAATGACTATAAATTATTTGTAATTGGGGAATATTAAATTTTAATTAAATATCTAATTATTTATGTGATTCTTTCATATATTTCTAATGGTTTATTGAATTTGATTACATTTGTTAAATACATAACTGGAAAAGTTTAGGCATACCATGCTACTAATGGTGTGTATTCACTTTCAAAATTTATGCAAATTGAAGTATTGAAATGAAATACCATTGAATGTTTGAATATTTGGTACATTTACAAAAATTGAATGCTATTGTTCATTTTTCTACTAACAAATATTTTCAAAGCTATGGTCACTACATGAGCAACATCTCTTATCAATTGAATGATTATTCCAAGCTTGATTCATTAAAATTTCTCATCATCTTGATAATCATCATTGTTCCTACCTTTAGTCATGAAAAGTTATCATCATCTTGATCTTCATAGACTATGAGTTATCATCGTTGTAGTTTATATATCATGGTTTATAGAACTATGAGTCACATCGATCATAATGACATAATAAATATCATATTTCTTTCATCCTTGCCCTTTCAATTGATTATTCTTTGATGGGATGTGATCTATATGGGTATTATGTTGATTTGTTCTTCAGGTTTTATCTAAGTAGGATTAGAATAGACCTCTCACCTCATATAAGGACTCTGATGTTGGCTTGCTTACCCAAAAGAGAGAAACCAAGACCAAAATGGGGCAAACAACATATCATACTTAGCATATCGATCAAAATAATGAAGTCTTATTTACTATTGAAAATTTTCATCTCTTCTCTAAACTTCTTTAGATTATGCAATTTTAATGCTTTTCATTTTGTATCCAAATAGAGGCAAATTGTATATGCCTAAAAATGATTTATTATTTATTTAATAAATAATATTTAGTCTTCTTAAATGATTTAATACAATATTACATATGTCAAGATAAAAGGATAGTATAATGCAATGTCATGTATTATATTAAATAATATATCATGTATCATGGATCTTATTTTAAAGTATCTTGAATATAACAATGTTTATATTATTGTAAGAAGTTAGTATTCACTCCTTTCTATATCTTTTGTAGGCTATATAAATGGATGGATAGGTTGATCTCCATATACCATAACTCTTTTGATATTGATAAAGAATTTTGATAGGTGGTTGTAAACTATAATGGTGTATCTGGAGACCACCTATCTTTAGAACTTATGTTACTCTTAGCTCAAAACTTTCTATCTTTGTCACACATCATAATTTGACACATTCCATGAAGTAAGCGACATGCTTCTCCTACACCATCAGCAGCATGCTTCTCTTAGGTTGTCAACAGTGTGCATCTTCTATATCGAGGGTTACAGGCTTGGATGATTGAGACATCGATTCATGCAAACAAAGATTAGTTATGAGGTTGCCATGAGTCTGATTCTAATTGTATGAAGATTCATTGTTATCTTCTTTTGGGAATTATATGCATGCTTCATATCAAGGGTATGCTTTCATGTATATCTATTATGATCATATATAGTTTCTATTGTATATTTAATTGTATATTGTAGACTATTTTTTGAATTATGTTTATTCATATATTTGTACAATTTAGGATGTACAAAAACTCATCTACAAATCTCTTTGGCAATTCTTCTTTATCAAAATTAGAATATATTTTATTTTCATGAAAGATCACATCTATGGTTATGTACATCTTCTTAGCCTTGGGATCCCATTACCTATACCCAAACTCATCACCTCCATAACCTAGAAATATACATTGGATTTTTTTGTTAGCTAAATTGCTTTGCCACTCCTTATATACGTGTATGAAAGGCTTACATCCAAAGACTCTCAAGTGTGAATAAGATACAACCTTTCCATTCCATACTGTTTCTAGCACATCTCCTTTCAATGGAGCTAAAGGAGATAAATTTATCAAGTAGCACACACTATTCAAAGCTTCACCCTAGAAAACCTTTGGTAACTAAGATGAAGAAAGCATGCTTCTAATATTTTCAACTATGGTACAATTCATCCATTCTGTAATATCATTATATGTTTTAGTCTATATGGAACAATCTTTCTCATGTATTATCCCATACTTTGCACAATATTCCTCAAACCTGTTTGAGATGTACTCTCCAACCAAACCTGTGTTGAATGCTATCAAGGGCTTGGATGTTGGCCTTTCAACCATGACATAATTTTTTTGAAAAATCTTAAGCACCTTATCTATGCATTTCATGGTAAAATTCCAAACTTTCCTATATGAATCATAAATAAAAGTGACAAAATATGAAGATCCACCAAGAGATTTCACATTCATGGGACCACATATATCAAAATAAACTAGATCAAGAATTTTAGTTTTTCATTTGGCTTCATCATGTGAAAGAGAAATTCTATAATATTTTCCTACTAAACATTGATCACATAGAACCAAGAGTGTACCTTTGATATCTGGAAGAGAATTCCTCTTCACCAAAGTTCGAAGTTTTTTTCACTCATATGGCCAAGTTGTTGATGCCATAAGTTGGATAGAGATTCTTGAGAGATAAATTTAATCTCATCTTTTGATATATGAACTTGGGTCCTATAGAGAGAGTAACATTTATTACCTTTTTTCACAACAAGAAAATCATTTTTCAACTTCAATTAGCCATTGTGAAGATGTGTCACATACCTTTCATCATCGCACATTCCAGTTGAGATGAGATTTAATCTAAGATCTACAATGTGCTTTACATCCTTGAGGATCAACTTGCAACAAAGATTTGTTGTGATGTAAATATCATACATTCCAATAATTTTAGACACTACATGATTTCCCATCCTTATCGAGCCAAATTATTCTAGTTTGTACATTGTAAATAAATCATTGGGTGAAGTGGCATGAAAGACTGCTCCTGAATCAACCACCCAAGTTGAATCTTCACATAGTGCACAAACACAATCTTCATTACACATTAATAATGTTAGGATATCATTATATGCAACTACAGTGGTTTCTTGATGTTCTTTCTTTTCATCAATATATTTACATTCCTTTTGACCCCTTTTAAGATTTTGAAACTCCTTCATGTGCCTAGGATTATTGCAATAGTATAAGGTGTGATAGTCAAAGCACTTTAGATATGAGTAAGAATCCTACATTCCACTCCAGAAGCAAGCATATTGATGTACAATGTCATTGGATAAGATATGT
>Ga0068628_1001273_pt1 | contig 10288 bp, 13 predicted proteins | sample InSIn2gowninarea_FD_77431 | JGI IMG/M metagenome (GOLD analysis project Ga0068628, IMG submission 77431) | Clean room microbial communities from NASA Spacecraft Assembly Facility at Jet Propulsion Laboratory, Pasadena, California, USA -... ... | reverse complement strand
ATGAGAGACACAGCTTTTTCCGATTTGTCCTCCATATCGCTTCATCCATCATTTGTCAACTCCTGCGCCAATTTAAATCCACTGGAGCTTTACAATTGGACCGACAACTGGAAAAAGCAGACATGCTCTTGCAACTTTGGCGGCTAGTACGTCACTTTGGAGCGTGAAGACTGATGCCTGCCAGCTCTGCTTGCCCCCAATACCTTCAAGGCGTGCGCAAGCATGCGGCAAGCTCTGCCTAAGCTCCGTTCGTAGCCCCGCAACCTCGACTTTTGGCTTGGTGATAGGATTTTGCACGAGGTGAGAAGGAGCGTGCAAGTCGCCAGCACCCAGTCAAGCAGGTTCAAGTTGCATCACTAGCCCGCCCCTCCGTGTTTGACACTCCACCGTCTTGTCAAAGCTGGATGTCTCTTGTTCTGCTTTAACATTGCTGCCTTCTCTGCTCTTCTACATCTCTCATCCTCAAGTATCTGCTTGATTGTCTTCCATTTCCATCCTGCTGTATACAGAGAATCTCAATGATTGTCGACGCAAACATGATGAAGACTGCTACGAGCTCTGTTGTAGCTCCCATCCCAACTATTATACCGGGCCCTGATGTCGTGTATCAGAATAGCACCGATGTTGGCACTCGAACCCTCTGGTAAGAAAGCTCATTTTGATGCCACTACTAGATTCTTCTAACTCGTGAATAGGGTCGTCTGCGTTCTGATGGGTCTTTCATCACTGGCATTCTATGGCATGGCCTTCCGAGTCCCAACTGTAAGTGTTACTGTTATCAGTACAACTACATACTGACCATAGCTATAGAACAAGCGACTCTTCCACATCTTGACTGCATTCATTACAACCTTCGCTTTCCTCTCGTACTTCGCCATGGCCACTGGTGACGGTACCAACTACAACAAGCAGGTTGAGACAGTCAGCCACAAGCACGGTCTACCAGACACTGAAGAGATTACATACAGACAGGTCTACTGGGCACGTTACGTCGACTGGAGTGTTACTACTCCACTTCTGCTTCTCGACCTTGCCTTGTTGGCTGGACTCAATGGTGCCAGTATTCTTGTTGCCGTCGTTGCTGACATCATCATGATTTTGACTGGTCTCTTCGGCGCATATGGCAAGAATGATGGTCAGAAATGGGGCTGGTACATTTGGGCTTGCATTGCCTACCTTGTCATCGTCTACCAAATTGCTGTTGGTGGCCGAGCCACTGCTGCAAACAAGGACAGCAAGACCAAGGCTTTCTTCGGCGCTATCGCTGGTTTCACCTTCGTCCTCTGGACTGTCTACCCAATGTAAGTTGGAGCATCAACTGTTTCATGATGTTGAGCTAATCATGTTTCCACAGCATCTGGGGTCTTTCCGAGGGTGGCAGAGTTGTCAGCGTTGACGCCGAAATTATTGGCTACGCTATTCTCGATATCCTTGCCAAGCCAGTCTTCGGCTTTTGGCTCCTCTTCACCCACGACAGCATGTCCAGCACCTCTCCTTCGCTTGAGGGGTTCTGGACTGAGGGATGGGGCAACCAGGGAGGCATCCGAGTTGGTGATGACGATGAAGCATAGATTCACGTCACTAACCGAAATCAGGTTGGCGATGACTAAATGTCGAACCCTCCTCGATCGCCGCACTCGCAATGATTCAATGCCAATAACTCAGCCAGCCACTGATGGTATTGGAAAATTACCTGAAATCATCGACAACTTTGCATTTCGCAGTACTGCTACTCGAGCAGTGCTTGAGTGTAGTGTGGAATATTGCAGGCTTAGGTCAATTCTCACGGCCGAAGACGTCTCCAGAGCACTTGGACTTGTAGGAGCTGAGTATTAAAGACATCACGTTATAAAGTATGGATAATGGGTGTTCGGTGCCTATTCTGAACTCGATGAATAAATAGCTTAAATCAATGCTACTCATTCTTCTATGCATCATGCAATATGCGTTTGAAATCTAAAACTGAACACTATCTGAAGACTTGTTCGTGTCCGTCAGTGTGCGTGTCCAAAAACTTCAATCAAGTTGGTCTGTTAATTCTTTGCACGATCCTGTCCTAACCTTTGTTTCTGACGCCTTGCATGATAGTTGTGTCCAAGCAATCCGTTTCGCAATGAGTGCAATTCTGGGCGTGTACACTAATAGTAAAGTAACCGAGAGTGGAGATGTATTTCTGCCTACACTGGCAAATTCCGCATGTGCACCCCCGACCGCGAGCCTCCACCGCGAACTCCAATCTTGTCGCAGGACTGCGCCTCTTCAGCCCAAACAATTATCTCACTCCATTGCATGATCAAGCAGCCAGATGGCCCTTATCTAACGACACGCATATCATGGTATTTACAAGATTTTGAGTCACGAATTTCGGAGAGTATACGACTCTTCACGATAAAATGCATTCACACACAGCAACTGCTGACGACGAAAACATTGGCCGGCAGGAAGTGTTGTCCTCTCACCATACTTCAGGGCAACGGTTTAGCAGATCCGATGTACACTTCCCATTGACAGTACCTCGGAAGCGCAATCCTTCAATACCTCTTCTCATGCATTCCCAGACAGAAGACGGCCAGAGCAGTGGCGTCCCGAAGATAAGGCCAAGCAGCAAACATGATTTCGACTATTCAGTAAGTCGGCCGGCAGCATTAGGCGCTGAGCGAGGGGAGGAAAAGGCGGAAGGTCCGAGCCACAGTATCAACCATCTGCAAGAGTCGCGACATACAAACATTCAGGACTTGCCTGAAGAGATACAGAAGAGGATACTGGATTACATATTTGGCGATTTGAGACCTGTAAATGCCACCTCGACGTCGACTGGATTATCCCACAGAATGCGACATCCACGACGCAAAGCTGTCTCGGAGCTTGCCTTACTATCTCAAGACATGCGCATTATGGTGCAGCAGCGAATTTATCGACACATCAAGATCAAGGCGACGAAGGAAGGTCTACGATTGGCAACACACTGGTTCAGTGACCACCCGCACCTAGCATACTACGTTCGCCATATCGAATATTGGGTACCTGTCTGGGGTGACAAGATGATTTCTCTCCACACTTCGCAGCACCCGTTACTGTACGACCTTCACGATGGTGGTCCACTCATTGGACATGACGCCCCAACCTTATCGTTCAAATTGTCAACATCATCAGCCTCACTTTCTCAAATTTTCGAACATCTTGGTCAACACTTCCCCAAGGTGAGCATTTTCACACTGGAAGGTGGTCACTGTAAGAATTCAACTAGGATACAGCACTTCTTGCCAAATTTGTTTAGTCAGCAAATGTCCAAGCATCTCAGAATACTGCCTAACATCCGGGTGTTTGCCATGAGAGGTGCTTGGAACATAATGCGAAATTACGATGATTGGAATAGCATTCAGGAAGCTCTCCCGTGCCTATCTGAATGGCATTGTGGTTATGCGAGACCAAGACCAGAAGCATACAACACCATCAACGAGATCCTGTTACAGCTGCCGCTTGGCTTGAGGCATGTAGACATCAGCCTTGACAGTATGTTCTCCAAGGACGATACGGTACTAGGATCCAGTCCGTCTACCAAGAGCCATCATATTTGTGAACAGCTGGGCCGCATAGCGCCACAACTCGAGTCGCTAACCTACACCGGCAAGGTATGCGAATGCTTCTGGAGTGCAGCGTTAGAAGCTGTGGAACGTGACAAGTTAACATCAAACAAGCTGAAGTGTCTCGATATCGTTGTCAAGAGTTGTTGCCGGCGGCGCGTCAAGAGCAGAGACTTGGTGACGGGAGATGTTCTCGTTGAAGAGCTTGGTGGCATAATGGCAGACGGTGCTGGAATTGGGAACCTTGTGTTCATCAACGCCTTCGAACGCTTAGTTATGGGTGCATTGGACGGAATGGCGAGCATATCGTCTCTATCTCATGTTAAGATCAGGTACATCGATCTTGACAGTCCTTGTCAACAACTAAATCCTTATTGGCACGTCGAGAACAACGTTGTCACTGGCATCTGGAATGACCGGATTGTGGAGAAGCTTACTGAAGTCCGTCCGAAAATGCAGTACGAGAAGCTTGAAGACGGCATAGGCGGTGAAAACAGCAATGCTGCGAAGAAAGATGATGATCCATTTGAATGGACAAGATCAAACAACGTGGCAGGCATACCTAGCTCTTCTGGTGGTGTGAACGCTCTTTATCCAAGAACGATCCCGAAAAGCATCAATACTAGCAGTTATCGTGTTATTGCCGAGGCGAGGACGTCGTGATGAGAGTTGGTGTCTGGGATCAAGCGTGTTCTACGGAGTATGTGTGAAGGTAAATGTCTGGATTACAGTACGAGTCGTGGAATGTCTTTGAGCGTGCAATTTGTCGCATAGCGTAGTGAATGGATTTAAATTGGCGCAGGAGTTGACAAATGATGGATGAAGCGATATGGAGGACAAATCGGAAAAAGCTGTGTCTCTCATTACTTTGCAATAGGCTACTGTACGCCGCAATTCGCATTGATTATGCCAACCAGCTGGTATTTGAAGAAGTAAATGTCCTGTACAGTACCGCTCGACAGATTTCCATGCCTGTGCTCGATACTAACTCAGCTCGTTTGAAGCGTTGCTTCGAGACCTCTGTAGTCCTTGCGACCACCAAACCCTGTCCCTGCCATGTCGATAATCTTGTGCCAAAGGAGTGAATCAAAACCCTTTCCTGCGGCACCGGCGCCTCTTTGGCTTGCATTTGATTGAACCCCGTGCCGGGGAGCAGCTGTGCCGCTTTCTCGTATCGTGTATGCGCGTGCACCTGTGAAGAGTGCTTTTTCTCTAAACTGCACCATTTGTGGTAACCTTCCACATTCTGCCGAAGAATGGCTGCAATCGAGTCTATACCTTTGAAATCATGCAGCTACCACGAAACCGGTTCTTGCCCTCTTTCTTATTGATGACTACTCGAGCCGTTAATCGCTTCCATAGCGTACGGTTGGCCACTTCAATCACATGAGTCGTTGCTCCTGCAGCTCCAAGCCAGCCGCGAACTCCAAGCTTGACGCTAATAACTTTAGCCTGGAAGGTGTCCTGGCCGTCCTTTCCAGTTTCCCTGCCAGTGGTCAATTACCAGGGCGGTGTATACCTAGACCTACCGGTGCTGCAATCTTCTGCTTTTATATGCCAGTGACCAGAGGAAACTTGGATGCTGCAAACGTGAATGCGTACTGATGCACATCGTCGCAGCAATCATCGCTTTCAGAAGCTCCTGCTCATGGAAAGCCGCCCAGCTTCCTAGGGGATCGTCGCTCAAGTCTTCCCATGGCCATGATCCTGGATCCAAGTATCCCTTCCCCGATTCGATCGTCGGAAGCATAACCTCGACTAAGGAGACACCAATATTTTGGTCCAACGATCTTTTCAGTGCCGCAAAAGTCGTGCGGCGTTAGCTTCTCTCCTTAGACTGGATCCTGACGTTTGGTACCACCATTGTCGTCACAGCTTTGAGTAACTTCTTCATTGGGAAATACTCCGCTCTTCGAAAATAGTCTGGCTTCAACTGTCGTTTCTTCTCGTAACAACTGCACGATAATTGAAAGAGAGTTGCAGCATGATACTTCTTGGTGTTTTTACATACACCGAGGCATCAGATGACAACAAGGTTTTCGTCCGGGACAACTGCTTCGATGTCACTGAAGATTCTTGGTGAGGATGCAACGCGAATGCTGCAAATCTTGAGCCAATCAAACTGTATTTGTACAAGCCATTCGGGTACAAGGTGAAGTCACGGTCGCTTCGAAAGAGAGCCGCGAACGCTCGCTAAGTACTATAGTCAGGTGTGCAATATGCACGTCGTCTACAGCATTTCACATCACATGCAGGCAATTGTGCATGAAGCTCAAAGCGAAAAGTTACAACGTGGCTCCTTTCAAGGACAGCCTCTCACTTCCGGTCACTGAAGATCATGAAGATCCTACGCCACCTCTTCGCCGTACTGCACGAGCTTCGTATCGTCCTAGAAAGTCGACTCGTAACTGCAAATTCGTTTTACAACCAACATCAATTTCACGTCGCCGTCGTCGACGAAATGGAAATTGAGCTCAGCTATGGGATGACGCCAACATCTTTCTAAGCGCTGATGACAACGCATCGATCGTTAAATCGTGCGATGGTGAAATGCAATTGGCTGTAAAAATGCCGAAGGAAAACCATGAACCCAGAAAGCACGGGAAGTCAGAACATTTGCAGCGACCCTGTAAGCGCCCGGCTGCTGACTACCAGGGTCATTCAAGCCAATCATAGCAATTCTGTACTGCTGCTCTCAAACACCGACGTTATTGGGGACTTCAACTAGCGTATGCCGCCGCGGTTCCAAAGCTGCGGAATGCATGTGGCCCCACTAGTAAACCAATCACCCGCTGATCAAGTTACAGAATATGTTGCCGCTTTTAACTGTACACCCTTTTTCAACTTCGAGACGAGTTTCATGTCTGTTTGTATAAGGAGGTCTGCTCTTATTTGGCTGTAACCAAAGCAAAGGAGAAATGTAACGCCAACTCCTACACCGTCTGAAGCAACGCCAGATCATGCTGACCATTGCCTCCATCAATTTCGAGTTCTTTCTCAAAGCTCGAAACCTGTCACTTTGTCATGTTCTTGCCAGTTCAAAGCAGGGAAACAGACATGATTGGCTGAATCTGCACCACCACCACCAACGAAATACCAATCAACACGCCTTATCCGCCAAACACTGACTAACAGTGTAAACCAGCTGACTGCAACATCCAGCCCATACATGTACGTGTAATATTGAGTAGCCAAAAAGCAAAGCATGAAAAGCAGATGTACTGTACTATACACTTTTTGTCCAACCCACCACAGCTTTCCGACCCTCTGATTCGTCCACCCGGCGCGTGCGCCTTCGTCGAATCATAGGAGTGGAGGCCTACTGTACAGTACAGCTGCACTGACCATCAACCTTATGTACTCTGTCTACTGTATGCACAGTATGACCTTCCTTCTTGTCGCCGACGAATCAGAAATAGTGCCGTGACTTAGGAGCTGTACTGCGCAGCAACACATCCTGGTATGAGTGCTGGTGCCTAGCACACCGGTTGTAAATTGGAATACTAAGGTACCTACCTACCTACTTACCGTAAGTATGCATATAGATGATAGATGGTGTGATGAGAAGTGACCGTGACGTGCACGCTACAGTCAGTACCTACAGCCATAGGATAAGAGCAGACATCAGCACCTAAGTACTCTACATATGTAGGCAAGTATATACGTGTACCTAGCTATATACTTCAATGCTCATTATGGGCGTGCATATTTTGTGCTGCATCCAGTCAATCGAGAGAAAAACCTTGGTGTGTGAATGATAGGTATAACAGTAGTATCAGTAAAGTGCAGGCCATAGTTCCAACATAACATAATCCAATCTGTAGTTTCTTGATGCGGGTAGACGCGTATATTCATGGCCATACGCCTACTTGGTATGTGGTTGGCCAGGCATTATCGTGTCAGCTTAAAAGCTTGTAGAGTTGTTTGTGTCTTAAGTATGCATGAAGAGGATAAGAAGTAAAGGTTTGAATACCTCATTATAAACAACTAAAGCCTCTTGACAATAGTCTTTGCTAGATAGATAGCTAAGAAAGAACATTTCTAGCTAATTGAGATTTGGCTTTTGCAGCAACATACAGTAGATTCAGCGTGCCTCTCCACTCTTTTCATTCTGCACCGACCTCTTAGCCATAACTTCTGTTCAGAACTCCAAGACCACCACTACACTTCTGCCAGAACCGTGCTATAAGACCAATAACAATATAAAACATCAAATTGCCTCCCCCGGTACCACCCATGACAATAATGAAAAAACAGAAATGAACTTGTTGAGGCCGTGCATCGACCGTAAGCATATCCGGATGCTTATATTGCCCAACGTATTTCGGCAATGTTGAACTCCGTCAAGCGCCTGCCGCTGGTATCATAGTTTTGATCATACCTCGTGAATGAAATCAACTTTCGTGAAAGAAACTTCTGCGTGCTTATGGTGCTCAAAGGCTTTGTGACAAGGTTATGTTATCCTGGTGACGATGGGAAACCAGGCACCTCCAATGCATGTGGAGCACAATAGCAGATAAAGTTGCTGAGCGATGGCAACGACTCTGTGAATGTAAGTGTCAAGCAGGTCAACTGCTCGTAAGTATGTGCCCATATTATGCTTCAGCGGCGGTGACTGGGATGAGAGAAGGGATGACAGGCTGAGGTTCTGACTTGATTTGCCGTTGCTCGGCTTCTTCTGCTTCCCGTTCTTCAGGTGTCGATTCCTTGATAGAGATTAGTGGAGGCGGAGGTGGCATCTTCTTGGTTTCCTCTTCGGATAATTCTGATCCGCATACACTGCTTGTTGTGCTTGTAGTTTTCCTTCGCTTGCCTTTTGGTGCAGGATCGAGATTTGGAGTAGTTCGCTTGTACGTCACCGTTCTTGTGACAACACTTCGCACACTGACCGATTTACTGCAAGCACTTCGTGGAGTTGCAATAGTATCGAACATCTTGGCTGAAGAATTCGACCAGTCTGCTGGAGAGAAGGGAGAGTACAACGCGCTTGTCACACCTGACATTGCTGTTCTTGGAGACGGGCCAGTGACTGGAGAGAAGATTGGAGAATGTTGTTGTGGTATTCTTAGTCTTTTCAGTGATGCTCTTCTGTTTTGACTCGTGGCACTGAGAGGTGTTGGTGGTGGGTATGGAGCACTCGGAGATCTGAAATCGCCAGTACTCCTACCAGAGAAGCTGCTCGCCGTGGATGTCGATGGGACTGAGGCTGAGCTCTCTTTCGATGCATTCGAATCGTCTGATAATGTTCGGTTCAGTGCGGTCGGTGGTGGACTGGCCAGCATTGGTGTGAGAGCCTTCAGGAAGTCGGTGTATGCAGTTGGCGGAGTGATCGGTGTCCGTAGATCTTGCTCTTGTTTGAGTACTGCTGATACACATGCTGACATGGGCGTTGAGCACATCTCGGATGGAAAAGATGCTGACTGAGGAGTTTGAAGAGGCGGAAGAACCGGCTTGGTAACGGCTGTTGGAGACATGTCGACGGTAGGTGTAGAGAGGACGGTTGTCGACAACGAGTGAGTCGACAGCCAGATCCTTCACAAGTGAGGTGTGGTATGTCACGGATAGCAGTAGCCTGAAGTGGCAGGAAGGAAGAGGTGATGGTGGTGACCTGGCGAGAAAGGATAGATCTATGCAAGATCGAAGAGGCCGCTGCAGCGTGACCGTAACAAAAACAGTGGTCGAAGTGGGAATTAGCCGTGTATGGAAGGTGAAGTCGAGCGACACGCGCAGCTTTGATGGTGAAGAAAAGCGAGTCAAGCAAGAGCGGCAGAGGTGATCAATGAGTGGAGGAGACTGGCGCGTAGGTTGGCATACAGTCAAGCCGAGAGTAGAAAAGGTACTTCGTTTGGACTGGTGAATGGTAGAGGCAGGCGCACAGTAACGGTGGAGTGAGAAGGTGTGAGGAAGTGAAGTCGTTGGAGGGATATGAATGGTGCAGGTGGGTGTTGGATGGTCACAGGAAAAAAGTGTAGGCAAGAGCGGCGGCAAGTTGATGATGTCGGCTCCAACCAAGGCGAAGTCAGAAGAACGCCAGACGGACGCCAGACGAAGTGGAATCGACCAGGGCCGGGGGAACAACAGCAATTAGCGCGGAAGGACTGGGCGTCTAATTCTGCCCCACCCTTGTCACCAGTGCTTCGTCCCAGCTCCTGGCGACCTCCTGATTTGCTCTTACACTACCTGCTGCACATTCGTCCTCTGTCACCATCCAATCGAGTATTCTGCTTTTTGCTGCTTGCTATTCGTCGAAGCGATCGCTTAGACCATCAGATGTTGCATGCATTCGAAAAGATCTGGCATCGTCAATGCATCAACATTAATAGTAGCAGGATTGCAAGGATCGACCGTCTGCGAGCTTGGGCTTCCGTTGCACCAATCCTCATATTCTCTACCCATACACATTCAGCTTGCTTTTGTTGAACTGTGTGATCAATTCAGAATACTACAATCCTCGCCTCTGCCAGCTCTGATGCAGCGCCCATCAGCGAATGTCCTTTTGTTTTTGTCGTATTCAACGGCGTGGAACTTTTCTGCTTCGGTTGTATTGGCTGTAAGGACATTCTTCTCTACCTCATTCAAGCAAAGAGTACTTCAGCGTCTCGCTCGACTTCACCTTCCATACACGGCTAATTCCCACTTCGACCACTGTTTTTGTTACGGTCACGCTGCAGCGGCCTCTTCGATCTTGCATAGATCTATCCTTT
>Ga0068628_1001272_pt1 | contig 10294 bp, 6 predicted proteins | sample InSIn2gowninarea_FD_77431 | JGI IMG/M metagenome (GOLD analysis project Ga0068628, IMG submission 77431) | Clean room microbial communities from NASA Spacecraft Assembly Facility at Jet Propulsion Laboratory, Pasadena, California, USA -... ... | reverse complement strand
GACCGGATGTTGCAAATGTTTAAAAAGAAGGAGATTAAAGCATAGTGAGCGATTTTTTGCCAACAGGGATACAGCTAACTTATTTAGTTGCAGTATCTTTATTTATCATCGGTTTAAAACAACTAGGATCTCCTGCTACGGCGCGTAATGGTAACTTGTTGGCTTCTGGGGGAATGTTGCTGGCGGTGGGTGCAACCCTGTTAGATCGGCAAGTATTGAATTATGAGATGATTTTGGTAGGTTTAGCGATTGGTTCGTTGATTGGTGCGATCGCAGCCCAAAGAGTCGCTATGACCGAAATGCCCCAAATGGTAGGTTTATTAAATGGTTTGGGGGGGTTAGCATCGGCGCTTGTTGCTGTAGCCGAGTTTTGGCGGTTAATTGGCAATGGCGAAGCTATAGGTTTAGATGCCAATATTTCCATGTTGCTAGATGTATTTATTGGTGGTGTCACTTTTACAGGCAGTATGGTAGCTTTTGCGAAGTTGCAAGGCTTAATTAGTGGCTCTCCAATTACTTTTCCTTTGCAGCAACCCGTAAATATTTTGTTGCTTATTGGGTTTGTCGTTGGTAGCGGTTACTTATTGGTAACGCCGGAAAATGTACCTTTGTTTCTTGGTGTAGTTGCTTTATCGTTGCTGCTAGGCGTATTGTTTGTTATTCCCATTGGTGGCGGCGATATGCCTGTAGTAATTTCGCTACTAAACTCCTTATCGGGAGTAGCAGCAAGTGCGGCAGGCTTTGTAGTCATGAACAATATGCTAATCGTCGCTGGCGCACTGGTAGGCGCGTCTGGGTTGATTTTGACTCAGATTATGTGTAAAGCAATGAATCGCTCGTTATTTAGCGTCTTATTCGGCGCTTTTGGGGGTGGTGGAACAGCAAGCGGTGGTGCAGGAGACACAGCAACCGATAAAAATGTCCGCAGTATTGATCCTGAAGAAGGTGCAATGATGTTAGGTTATGCGCGTTCAGTTGTAATTGTTCCCGGCTACGGTATGGCAGTTGCTCAAGCGCAGCATAGCGTGCGCGAACTTGCCGATCAATTAGAGCGGATGGGTGTAGATGTCAAGTATGCAATTCACCCTGTAGCGGGACGGATGCCGGGGCATATGAACGTATTACTCGCTGAGGCAAATGTACCCTATCCTCAGTTGTCAGACATGGACGATATCAATCCCCAATTTGAACAAACCGATGTAGCTTTGGTAATTGGCGCAAATGATGTAGTCAATCCAGCCGCTCGTCACGATAGCGCTAGTCCAATTTACGGAATGCCGATTTTAGAAGTAGACAAAGCAAAACAAACAATTGTAATTAAGCGCGGCATGAGTGCGGGTTTTGCAGGTGTAGACAATGAATTGTTCTACAAAGACAAAACTACAATGCTGTTTGGCAGCGCTAAAGATATGGTGGCAAAGCTGGTAGCTGAAGTGAAGCAGCTTTAAAACAATCTGCTAAAACTAAAGAAATAGCTTGTTATTTAAGGATAAAACCTTATAGCAAGTTATTTTTTTAGAGTTTAATTTATTCAGAACTTAATAATTTAATTTGTTTTAACTAATAACAATACTTACCATCGGTGGCTGGTGTTGGACTTTCTTTTGCAGTCCTCAAGGCTCCTAAAATTGTAGAAACAAATACGCAACGTTTAGGTTTGCTACCATCTTCATTGGATAGCGTTAGCCGATGTAATGAGGAAGCGTTACCTTGATAATCAAATTTAGCTTGCCACGAGCCATCCGTGCTTTTTCCTGTTGTTTCTGAATCAATTTGAATACGCTCGTCAAGATTATTCCAATTAGCGTTAGCGAGGGAAACTGTAGTTGGATGAACTGCCCATTGCACAACATTATTTACTTCTCGAAAGCTGGCTTGCCAGGGTAGTTTCTCTTTTTTGGCATTACTTTGAGCTTCGCGGATTGAGCGGTAGGCTTGGTCTTGGGCTGTGTTGAGCCGACGAGTTTGTACAAATGATAGCCAGCTAGGAACGGCGATCGCACTCAAAATTCCAACTATTAGTACTGTTGCTAATACTTCCAGTAGTGTAAAACCCCGATCTGAGCAATAAAACTGTTGATTTCTCATACGATTTTCAACTGGATTAAGGACTACATTTACTTTTTTGCTCAGTTTGCATTGACCCTAAAAGAGTTACTATTTTGACACATCGTCTAGTTGATTCCAACACTGGGTTAGAGCTATCGCCTGTAGGTACGCCAACCGCTACTACTGCTGGATTATCGTCGATACTAGGTGACAGTAAGTTACCGCTATAGTCAAAACTGATTGTTTGAGATGTAGCTGAACCATAGGTAATAGAAGGATCTGCGGTGTTAGTAGCAGTAACATTTGTTCCTAATATTATTTGTCCTGGTTTGATACTTGAATCTTTAACTAAATTTTCCCAAATGGCAGTATTGCCATTACGATAAGTCGCAACTTGGGGAACTTGCCCTATAGTTTTAAAGCCTATAATATAGCTAATTTTATTTTTTTTAGCTTCGCTTTGAGCTTGCTTTAGCGCCTGCAAAACTGCTTCATTGACAGTATTAGCGCGGCGTTGATCGACAAAGCTTATCCAACTTGGCACGGCGATCGCACTCAAAATTCCAACTATGATTATAACTGCTAACATTTCGATCAGGGTAAAGCCCAATTGATTTAACAAGTCCTTTTTAAATAAAATTGATTTTTTCATACTATGTCACTGTCTTCTATTTATAGAAATGACGAAAATTAGTTGACACCTAAAAAACCACGTCCTTTAACTTGAACGCTTGCTGTAGGAAAATAAGCAGAATTGCCAGCATTATAGGAGTAGTTAGTATTATCTATTCGAGCTAAGGCGTTACCTCGAATATATACTTGAGCTAAGGTATTTGACGAGTCAACACAAGCATAAAAACCCCTTATAGTAGTAGCTGCTGGTACTCTTTGCGTATTTGTAGGGCAGTTTTGGAGCGGTGAATTGGTTGTCCCTTTATCAACATAGTCAATCAGTGTAACAACTTGATTGGTATAATCTGTGCTAGATTTCGTCCATCGGTTCATTTTGTCAGCTAGGGTACTGCCTGATAGGCTTAAATCAAATCCTTGGTATCCTGGATCGATCGGTGCTACATATTTGGGGGTAGGGGGAGTACCAGGAATTGTTGGATCGTTAGGATCTATTACTCCATCTTTGATTTGAAACCTACCAATACGAGCCGTATTATTAGACCATGTTCCACCAACAGCATCGTCCTTAATTAAGTAGTAGGCAACTAATGAGTAAACAAAAGTGTCATCTTTGGCTGAACTACCGGAATTGGAAATGACATTTTTTACAGTTTCGCGTTTCCAGAAAACCAGCACGGGAAAACATTTAGCTGCGTCTTTACAAATAGTAGAAGTAGGAGTAGCTACTGGGGGGATTTGGTTATTAATTCCAGGAGAAGTTGCCGTTGAAACATTTTCTATGCCACTAGCATTGTAGATGTAAACTGCTTGTTCCAAGTCTTGAGCGATGTAGTCAATGGCTGCTTGAATCTCTGCTTCAGAAGTTGCCTTTGCTTGTTCAATACGATCGCGATTTAGAATATTTACCATAAACCCTAATAAAGGCGTAATGATTATCGTGGCAATAATCATAGCTACCATTAGTTCAATTAAGGTAAAACCCTGTTGAGAAGATTTTGGCGATTGTTTTAGTCGTTTTGTAAGTAAATCGAGCATAGGTGCGATCGCTCCAGTGTTAGATATAACTTTGGAAAGCATAATTTAAGTACAACCGAGCAGGCGAGCGCAGTAGTCCTGATATTTAGGCTGATTTCCAGTAATTTCTGTAGTCGTTTGCAATAGGGGAGCTTTCAGCTTGCCAAGCCCACCTGTAAACGTAGCTTGTTGTCCTTCCTTCTCAAAGTTACCAGAAGTTTTGAAGCCATCCACTCGATAAACTCGCACTCCCATTCGGTAATTTTGATCTGTACCTGTACGAAAAGATTGAATTATTAAATCCCTAACGCTATTGGTAGTACAGCCTGCCATCTCATCACCATTAATACAAAACAAATTCAAAGTAGTAGTGTTTTCTGTACAGTAGTAGTTTGTTGTGGCTGTAGGAGTGGCAGGTGTTGTTGTCGGTGGTGTTGGGGCAGTACAGGATAAGCTACCTGTACTTGTAGGAGCCGCAGTAGTTGCAAAGCCGGATGAAGCCACAGAATGACTAGGAGCAGTAATAGTTCCGGCTTCTACGCCGTCAGTATAAGCTCTAGCCGCTTGGGAAGCTAGTTCTACGCGCCTTGCTTGGACTCTTGTAGCTACAGATAAACCGATCGCGGGTGCGATCGCAGCCATCAAGACAGATACTACAACTACAGCCATTAAGGACTCAATAATGGTGAAACCAGATTGATTAGATAGAGTAAGAAGTTGCTTTTGTTTGGGTGTAATCATAGTTAGTCAGTAGCTACAAAATTTAAAACTGTAGTGCTAGTTATTGATAGAGACTAATAGTTGGACAATTGTTAGGACGTTGGTTGATGGCGGCAGTATAAGCTGTAGCTGAAGGCAATTTTTCAGCCGCACAGAGCAAATTATTCACCCAAGCATCGTCTTGTCCTACTTGCCTAAAAAACTCATCGGGAGGAGTCGTTGGTGGTAGTGTAAATTTTTGGGCAAAAAGGTCTGGAGACTGAGACAAAAGCCCTACATCAAACCCCCATTGCCGAGTTGGTGGAGTGTAATAGCCTATGCTACTTCCTTTGTAAGAAGTTGAGCCATATCCAAAAATGCTCAGAGTGCCATCGTTAGCTGATTTTTTAGCAGCTAGTACATTCGCGAATGGTGCTGTAGCGTAAGCACTGCGCCTAAGTTGCATGAAGCTACCCTTAATATTGAGTGGTTTATCTGCCCATCTTTCTAGAAAACGTACAAAGTTATGCAGACCCGCTAAATCACTTTCTTCTGGTCGGCTAGGACTGTTGCCAGATACAAAAACAGCATTAATAGTTACGTTGTCAGCCGTTACACGTTGTAACCACTGACCGTCGAGATTGCCATCAGTTGGTAAATCGGTACTGCTGTTAGAAGGAGTTCCTTCTGGGCTATGAATTTGGAGGACTGGTACTAACAAAGGCTGACCATTAGACGCGATCGCATTAATTCTAGTATCAGAGCTAAAGTTACTACTAGATGGGATACCATTTACATCCAAAATTCGACCACCTTCAATGATTAAATTATTCCACTTAGGACTTCCAGTGCCTTTGTTAATGAAAGTACCAGCTAGTGTATGAGGGAAGATTGAACTAACTGTATTCCATTTCATGTTAGAGTTTGCAGCCCAAAATATATTATTTGCCTCAACCCCCTCTCGGATTAACTTAACGCCGCGACAAGTGCTACAACCATTAGAATCTCCAAAATCTAGGCTACTTCCAGAGCTTCTAAAGACGAATATGGAATTTTCATTTCCCACAAGTTTGATAATTGTGTCTCCAGTATTCACAGCAAAATCGCCGCCTACATCAATAACGTTGACAACAGGTTGAGTAGGAGCAGAAGGATTGCTAGTGAAAACTGTTGTTGTCCCAGCCGCCGCAGGAAATGAGCCAGTAGTTCCAGTTCGAGTAGGTACAACAATATTATCTGTAGTGGAAGCAGTAGGATTTAGAGCGAGTAAGCCAGTAAGCGTTGATTGTGCTGCATCATAAGGATTGTTAGCTCCACTGTTACAATCAAGCCCCAAGGTACTACCACTCCTAACTGAAGGACTACCTGTAGCACCCTCATTTTTGGTGCATATTGTGTACCCAGAAGCCGGGTTACCTTCTGGTAAGTTAAGGCTAGGTACACCTGGAATCTCAGGAGTAGGAGGCGAAACAAGTTTAGTTTCACCTGTATAGGATAATGGCTGGTCAGTTTCAAACGTAGTATTAAGGTTCGGTTTGCCAGCCCTGTTAGTTGTTGTCCGATACCAAAGAGCATTATCTGCTGTGCGGGGAAGGGTTGCTGTAGCATCAGTGCTGTAAGGAAATTCTTTTATTACACCAAGAGAATTAATTCCTAGTGGTATGGGGGTAGCCTCACCGTTCACGTCTGTTAGTTCAAGCGTATTATCGCTCTTTCTTTTGAAAGCAAGACGGCGGGCGTAGCGCTCTATATTAGAAGATGGGGCTGTCGCCGTTGTGCCTGCCTGATGGATAATAGGAACAAAGGGTAGATTAATAGCTCCAGTTGCCTTTAAATTGAGAGTATTAATTACCCAATCAGATGGAGTGCATAACGAAACAGGTATTTTCGGACAATATTCCATTAAGTATTCAGGAAAATCTACCCGCCGTTGAACTGGTGTTATTGTGTTAGTTAAGTATGAACCTACATATCTACTAGCGGCTGGTTTTTCATAAGGATAAGCGTTATCAGTATTGGTTGTATTCCACCATAAAGCACTAGGAACAAAGCTGTTGTCCCAGAAGCCATTTTTCTTACGAGCTTGAGTGACAGAAGTACCTGCATTATTGTTGAGGTCGTAATCTCCTTCATCGCGGAAACCATCTCGAAAATTGCCAGACAGCAGTACCATAGCATCAGAAATAATAGTTGCAGCGCGCCATTGATCGCCATTGCTACCGCAGCCCGTTTGCCCTTTACGACAAGCAAAGTTGGTATTGAGAGTTGTATTACGAGAGTAGAAGTCGCTCCAGTCGTTCTCTAATGTGTCTGTAAATTCTTCAGTAGGGTCTGTATATGTACCTGACTGCTCGTGCAAGTTGAAGTTTCCCCGAATGTAGGCAGGTAAATTAGTGACTAAAGTTAAGCCCTTTTCTTCTGGTCTATAATCGTCATCTCGTTCTAAGTTACTGCCATTAATTAGCCTAATACTATTGGGACGGCGTGTAGAATCGAGTTTGAAATCAGTAGGGCTAATTAGCTCTTTTTCAGCACTGGTATCACTTAAATCAGGTAATCCATCATCTCGACTAGCATAAATAATGCCGCTATTGGGCAATATATACTCTGTGTCGATTGATTTTTTTGTAATGCCTTTGGTAGAGTCGCTGTCCAGATCAATGTCAGTCACCCGAATTTCTAAGGGTTGCCGTTGTTCTAGTTCTAGGTCATAGTTGCTTGCAGTTTTATCAATTGCCTTAATTTCCCTAGCATTAAGGAAAGTTGCTTCTCGGATCGCTCCATGAGGGAACACAGGACTTGTACTAGGACTAAGGGTAGTATCCAAGATTCTGATACTACAAATAGCTGTATCGATCGCTGAGTTTTCAGATAGACTTAGAGGCTTATTATTATCTAACAACCCTCCGCTTACATTAAGTTTTACAAGAGCTTTTTGTAAAGGTTCATTGACAATGCGTCCATTAGGAAACATTAGTTTTGCTTGCGCTTTTAACTCCGCCAAGTTAGTGGCGATCGCCGTCAACCTGTCAGTGTTGCTGCTATAAGGAGTAGGATAGACAACTCCATTGTTTGACCTTCCGTTAGTTGTATCAATACCATAGCCACCGTTAATATTGATTTTGTTTTTGGCAGTAGTCGCATTCGTGGGATCGTAGTAGCTGCTGACGCAAGCAATAGGAGTCTGGCTTGTTCCCGCACTACGAACATAGTGATAAACTGCTGTAGCCCGCATCCGCAAATGTGGCGGTGCGGTATTCTCATTTACACCTGTTGTGATTGGATCGTCTGTGCCACCTGACATAGGCATAGTGTCTGACCAAACCAAAGTATATGGGGTAGCTGTACCTAGGGAATCCCCTGCTAAAAGAGGAGCAGTGGGAATAGCTATACCGCCGTCAAGGGTTGTAGGGGTAGCTGGTAGAAAAGAGGTAGCAGATAAAACTGTATTAGTAGATGCCAAGTTGCGATAAATTCCTGCTCCGGTTATTACTCGCAGACCGCCAGTGTTAGATAAATTGTTTGTAGGTTGTTGGGCGGCTGCGTCTTCCCAAAAGCCATCGCGGTCAGATATTCCTATATCAGGAAGGGCTACCACTTGAGTAGTACGATAGCGAGGCTTGTCACTTGGTGCTGTCCATTTAATCGTGCTGCCAAGAAATAGTTTTTCAAGTGGATCTGTAATATATGAAGTACCGTTCTTCCAGATAGCGGGAAGATTGTTTCCTACACTAATGCGATCGCCTAAGTAGGTTTCTAGCCCCTCCTCTTGCTGCTTCTCTGGTTGAGTCTGTTTTAGATTATCTGTATTGAGAGTAAGTCCAGTATTAGCAGTTGTAGGTTCGCGCCAGACCGCAGGTGGATCGATCTCTGTGCCTGAAGTAAAAATATTTGCACTGGTGTATGAACTTAGTGCATTTGCCCCAAATGCGACTTCTGCGAAAGGAACGCGGCGAGTACGATCTTTTAAGTAAATCTCAATCTGGTCAGCAAGAACGTCTTGAGGATTTAAGCTATTACCTCCGAGTGCTGTAACCTTAGCTCTAAACCCATCCTTCACTGCTGCGGGGTACTCAGCTACACTATTAACACTTGTAACGGTTGGTGGATTAGTTGTAGAGAAAGTAAGCGCCTTCTGCTTCATCAAAGCAATTCGTGCAGTATAAGCAGCATCGTTGTATCCTACCTTGTTTCCTCCACCAAATGTTGTAGACCTATTGCTTCCATCAATTGTGGCAGTACCAGGATCGTTTCCTACTCCCTTAAAAAGATCGATAGTCACTGCTGTTTGGTCAGTAGTATCTGCAATGTTTCCAGTTCCCACATTGCCACCAACATTGATTTTGCTATTCTCTTCTTTATAAAAGCAGGAATTTTTGCTACTAACTTGATATATTTTAATTGCTCCCCCATGTCCTCCTATTAGTAGGTTGGCGTTTGTAAATATTTTGCCATTCATACGGAATGCAGGACCAGGACTAAGTTCAAGGTCGTCTTGAAATAAAGCTGCGTTGTTATTTAGAGGAACTCGGCTTTGGTCTTGCTGATACTCCAAAGCAGTAAAGCCTTTATTACCTGCATATACCTCATAGCCCTCACCAGGAGAAGCGGTAATTGGCACTGTAGCAGTATAGGCAAAGAAACTTTTGGTTAGCTTGCTACCTGATTTATACCAACTAGATTCGCCCACCAAGCTAGAGCTAGTACCAGCAGTATTCTCGCATTGTCTACTTAACGCACCTTTCATAGGTGGCGTTCTTGCCTCTAATGGATTTCTAACTCTATTAAACTTTCCATCTGATCCACGACTAGGACTACGGAAGGTAATACTATAGAGGGTGTAGCTATCAAACTTACCATTATTATTAGTATCAACTGGAAATTTCCAAGCAGTGCTTAGAGTTTCATCATTTTCTAAAACATATTTTGACGAATCAGGCTGTTTTTCAATAGTGCCATTGCCATTAATATCCTTAACAAGTTTCAATTTAGTTTCATCGCCGAACGTATACCTGCTACTATCGATAGCGTTATATAGAGCAATATCAGAAGGTGTATCTCGTGGTAGCGTAGGGTCTGACAGTAAAGCATTCAATTTTGCTTTAGCCCGATCGACAGCAGGAGTAGCAGCATTTAGCACTACCTGATTGACTCTGACATTACTTGCATTTCTAGAGCGGTCAAAAGCTCGAACTACTAGCGCCACAGATAGGAGTACAACTACTAGCGATACCATTGCTACAGTAGGTAGTACAAAGCCCGTCTCAAAATTGGCTCTATCTTTAACAAGCAAGCTACGCAACAGCCATTGAATCTGCTGTTTGAGGTTAATTTTGGATAGTTGCTCAATTTGTTTAAGTAGATTTTGTTTAGCTTTATCTTGCTTATTGGTTGACATAACTACTTTTGGTTGATGGTACTTTTACAGGTAATAAAAAATGCTGGGGCGATTTGCAGTCAAAGCTCAAACTTAGTAACAATGCGTATTTATAAAGTTTTATACTTTTGTAAATATAGAAAATAAACATCCTAACTACTTCTTTTAGCAGTTAAACCTGTTGTTACATATGGGATAAATACCAATTTTATTATATTGACTACCACGAAGTCGTGCGTGTTATTACTGGCAATAAAAATTGCTACCTAAAAATACGTGCTTTTTAGACAGCAACTTAATTTTGTAATTAAAAATAATTATGAATATCTTGTTGCTAAGGTTAGCTTACCCAAAACGATCGCAAAAATAACTTACAAAGCTAATGGTGAAATAAAGATAAGCATTGCACCATTAGCCCTAACTAGCGATAACTTAATAATGATTGAGGTTGATTCCGGCTTCTTTTGCCATAGCAGCTATACCTCGGCTGTTTAAGGTTTTGATGGCTTTGGTGGAAAGCTT
>Ga0068628_1001271_pt1 | contig 10297 bp, 5 predicted proteins | sample InSIn2gowninarea_FD_77431 | JGI IMG/M metagenome (GOLD analysis project Ga0068628, IMG submission 77431) | Clean room microbial communities from NASA Spacecraft Assembly Facility at Jet Propulsion Laboratory, Pasadena, California, USA -... ... | reverse complement strand
TTTTGTTTTTTTTTTTTTTTTTTTCGCAACATAATATATATATTTTTTTGTTTTTGATTCGCAACATAATATATGATTGGACATAAATATTTTGGGTCTGGAATGATTTTTTCTATAATTGTCAAAATATATAAATATTTAAAAACACTAAATTTATTATTGATTATGTTATGACAAATCTTATTGAATGTTTTGAACCTCTTTGTATAGCATTTGGCAAATTCTATTGAATTCTCTAAGGAAATAGGCTCTGCATCACCTCAAACTTCTCCACAATGTTGTTTGAAATCAATGATTATGATCATGTTCGTAGTCACGATAAGACTTCATTATTTACGTTGACACTCCATTATCTATGTCCACTGCGTGTTTCACCACTAACTGTTATAGCAAAAATTAACAACAAATTTGTCACTTGGTCACCGCCTTGTAACCTCCTAGCTGCCTTATTACAAAGGAGATGCTCATATGTGCATTGTCCTAATAATATGAAGAATTCCAAATAGAGACAAGTTTTACTTTCTCCCTGCTTGCTTATGATCTATCAGTGGTTGTCACTTTCACCGCATTAGTTACTCCACCGATGCTCTAGTTGCTTTTAAATTTAACTCTGTTATTGATGTGGCTTCATCTACTTCTGGGTCTATTTATGGGAACAAGAAAGTATTAGAAAATAGAAAGAAAGCAAAGAGATCCATTAAACACAACACCAAACACAGTGTATTTTATTGATATCAAGGGTTACATATTTATAGTATCTAGATCATTGACAATGACACATCTAGACAGCTATTACAACTCACACATAGGAAACTAACTACTTCTAGATTGACACCTAGGGACTCACAATGACAACTCACACATTACATGGAAGCATTACTTCCAACACCCTCCCTTAATCCTTACATGTAGAAAATATAAAAAACCCACATTATAACAATAAATAAATCTTTGCCAGATTTGCCTGATATGGTCATCATCAGTACCCACATCCACTCTGGGATCTGGCAAACACCACTCTTTCACCACCACATCTACTAGCTATCACTTAACCTCCATTTAAAACGTAACCGCCTCTAACCATCGTTGATGAGATTTGCAGAATTGATGCTTATCAACCTCGCGGAGCACAACAGGTCAGTCTCGATACTGAACTGTCCTATGGAACTGCCACCATCTATGAATCCATAGCCCTCCGCAGCCTTCATCAGTTATCTAGGATAGCATTCTGGATACAAAATGTCTTCAACATACAATTCTACAACTTGACCTTATAAAATAACTTTTATTGATGCTCTTGGAGCACAACGGGTCACACCAACTTGACCTTATTAAGAACTACCTGTGACTAATGCTCATGGAACACGACAGGTCACATTAATCTGTTAAATAATTGGCATGTTCTTTGTGGTTCTGCATCATTTGATTTTTACCAACAATTTTTTTATTTTTATTTTTCTAAATAGATACCAACTAATCATCACAACTTTATTTCAATCACCATAAAAACTTTTTCACCACAAAAAAAAATTACCATAAAAAAACTTTAATCTTTAATCCCTTCTGTCTCCTTAAACCATGCACACATTAGTCTTCGCTTACAGATTCGATTCCTTTAATAAAAGCAAACCTTTAAAGTCAACGAATGCACCATAAAGTGAATATAATATTTAATTATTCCATTCACTCTCACGGCCACTGCAATTTACACCCTCCAATGAGATCAAAACTCCATCTAAATGGATTGTCCATTATTGATATGCAAGATCTTCTCCATGCATCATTCACTACTCATTGAAGAACGATTTCAATATTTGTTATCACGACTGTCCAAATTTACACATTGAAGAATTCATAGCGTGGGAGAAGTGATACTTTAGCGGAATTCATCATGAACTCCTCAAATTCACCCTTATCAACGCACATTCCCACAGTTCCATCACAAATCTAGGTTCCACAGGAATCAATGTTATGCCATCAACTCTCATCTTCAGCATTTCGCGCATCTGACCTGAGATCACGGTTTGGCATCAAATGAGCAGAGCCACCCATTTGTTGCAAACGCAATCACATTGTAGCAGAAGCATCACAATAAAAAATCCCTTCATGTATCGAATCATTGGCAGCCGCATAGGGAACCTTTGACAAAAAAATATTCGAAGACTCACAACAAATCAACTCAATACTTCAACCAACATTCAAAATTTAGATCTATAAAATCCAACACAACCAATCTATCTCAAACATACTGTGAACAGATTTACAAAATAATAATATAATTTACTCACACAACACAATATCCTACCCTATTTATTTATAGGAATAAGATTCAGGGCTTTCTCACATTTTCCTGGCCCTCCTTTGAGGGAGTCAAGCCATAACTGGCTCTAATACCATATTAGAAAATAGAGAGAAAGTAAAGAGATCCATTAAACACAACACCAAACACAGTATATTTTATTGGTATCAAGGGTTACATATTTATAGTATCTAGATCATTGACAACGGCACATCTAAACAACTATTACAACTCACACATAGGAAACTGACTACTTCTAGATTGACACCTAGGGACTCAAAATGACAAATCACACATTACATGGAAGCATTACTTCCAACAGAATGATAACAACTTTACTTGAATATCCTAGTTCGCTTGCCTATAGAAAAACCTATTTTAGAGAAGACAAATTAGTAAGTAAATTACTTCATAAATTTTCATAATTCTAAATTTTGAGTTATGTTTTCGAAAATCTCTAGTCAAGTTATAGGAGCTCGCATTCCATCTATCTAGTAGTATTGGGAGCTAGAGCCATTAGTCATTGAGAGTTGCTAAGGGGTAGTATCAGGAGAGCTCCTTATTTGGTTTACTGAGCTAAGAACCATATCAAAGACCTACCAAGCAAAGGTTTCAAGAGCACTAGAATGTGGTGAACCATACCAAGAGAAAGAGCATAATTTTTCCTTTTGGAAAAGTAATTGCTTAATTTCAATCTAACGAGGCCTCTCCCTACCCATTAACAGAAATCCTTGAAACAAAGACAATCACATTTGAAATGCCAAAGGACCAAGTTATTGATGTTTTGGAGATTCAAACCAGGCTTATCTTATGCCCATGCACTGCTTAAGTCTATCCTTCTACCTTTATGAGCCACTCCTTGAATCAAGGAAGAAGAGCACATATATTCCAATAGACATCAACCTTTATGTGTGAATAGCTAATTGAGTCAACCTACTTACTTAGGAAGGAACTATCCTTCCATTTCTTTTGCTTTTTGAGATCGTAGGATTTTAATGGTAATTTTCTTCAGGAACTACTGCCATACCTACCCTTTGATACAACATGCCTACCCTTTGATAGAAGCAGACATGCTTGCTACGAATACCAGGGGAAAACTACTTGGTTGGTATGGTAAGTGGCCAAACTAGACATACCCACAACCTTCTTAGTAAGTCAAGCTGCTTCACTCACCTACTAGGCTGTATGGGTGCATGGACAAAGAAAACACATATGCGTGCCTTAAAGTAGAATAATAGAGAAATGAAAGGTTTTTCCCTTGCCTTTCTACCTTAGTGAGCAAGGTTTGAAAAGGGAAGTTTTCTCTACGCTGGATGTCCATAGGTATAGGTCAACCATTGGTATAGTCTTTATTTGACTAAAGGTGTTGATGTGGTAAAATAAATAGAGAAACAAATAGCCCTTGGCATACAATGCAAATAGAAGGGAGTAGAGTCTGGTATTGATTCGATCTCGAGGCCACAGTGCAAGGTTCTACTAATAATAATTTAAAGGTGTGCTTAATTGTTTCCAATTATGGGTTATAGAAATTTGAAGGTAGGAAAAAGAAAGGATTTAAGGAGTGCTCGACATATTCTAGCAAAGAAAAGTCTCCTGATGGAAGATTGTCCAAACTCCCACAAGACATGGCCATTTAGGTAGGTCTCAACCATGGAAACAAACTACTGGAAGGGATACTGCTAGCTCGAATGTTGCTTTCTTTGTTGTCATCTACTATTGGAGGTCTCTGCTAGGGAGGAACATCTCTGTTAGGCCAACCCATAAAAGAAAACTATTTGAGTATTCAAGTGTTTGAACAACAAGATTTGGTATGACATTGCACTAACCCAAATAGGTTTAATCCACTAAATCTTGACTCAAGAAGATGGTTTTCCATAGTTTTTGACTATTTCTGTGAACATGAAAAAGCAAAATTGAGAGTGCTTATAAAGAAAAATGTGCATAGCATTTTAAGGTGAAAGCATGAAGATGGGTTACACTTTTGGGCCAAATGCGGCAATGAAATTTCAAGTTTTTCCTCTTTTATCGAATTGCACACCTCAAAATTCATATAAGAATATGAATTTTGATTTAGAGTAAAAAGGAAATATGTGGAGATTTATATTGTTGTCCTAATGATATTTTTTTCAAAAAAAATTAGTGTCGTATATTCTCTCAATTTTCCATTAAATGCAATATATGTCCTTGCAAATTTTTGCAAAGCTTAAGAGATATGCCATGTTCATGTAGCATAACTTAATCTAAAAAGTGTAATATATATATATATATATATATATGTGATTTACACAAAAGGAACTAAGTTTTTCATTTAAGAAAATATTTCTTATGCAAAATTATATTTTTTATTATTTTTCGAAGTTGGTGAAGTATATTTGAATTGCATTTTTGAGACACGTGTTCACGTAATTTTTTTTTAATCTCTTTAAATAAATTTAAAAACCAAGAGTACCCTTTTGTAGAGGACTCATAAATGAATATAGTGGTATTTAAAAAAAAAATTCATTGTGTATATTTTATGTTATTCAAATTTTTTATTCATCCCCTTTGAAACTATCCAAAAAAATTTCAAGTGTTACGTGTAAAAGAAATTAGAAAAAAAATATCATATGAATTCAAAAGTGTCGAATTCATATGCCATTTGATAGAAGATTTTTTCACGAATCCAATGTGATTAACTCCACCACTTAAGGATAATTTTTGCCCTAAATCCGATAGCGTACAAAATGGGGTTGCAGGGAAATTTGTAGAAGAGGTGCTGAAATTCCAATTTTAAGGACTTCAAGAGCTTGATCGAGCACTTAAATTCAAAATTCAAATTTATCGATCGAGCGTTAAAGAAACCTTTGATATAGCGACATTTGTGGTTAACCAACGACTCGATCGGTCCATTAAAAAGCCAACTCACTAGCGACCTTACTAACTTCCTTTTAATTGTATTGATGGGAGATTATATGGCTCAAGGGCTTGATCGAGCCTCTACTGTCAACATATAGTTTAGTTTCTAAATTCGTTTGTGTAAAAAATACAACAAACATTCTTTCATAGAGAAATAACAGAGTATGGAAATTACACAAAGATTCACAACAAACATGGGAAATTGGAGATTTGGATCTAGAAAAGGAAACAAATTGCCATCCACAGAGGAAATACGAGAGAAAGCTAGAGAAAGGATGAGAAAAAGAATTCAAACATTAAGAGAACAAGTAGTTTATGCAAATATAGGTAATCCAACTTGTCTCACTTCTCATATTACTTGCTCCATATTGTATGCATTAAGAAATATGATTGAAAACTAGAAAAAATGGATAATGAAACAATTAAATTAAGATAAAATAAGCATTGAAAGTAATTTACCATGTAGTTAAAAAAGCAGATGTAACAAAAACTAAAGAAAACCACTTAAAACTATACAAATTATTGAAAACCACTTGAAACAATGCAAATGATTGAAAACTACTTGAAACCATGGTTTATCGGAAAATTTTGAAACCACTTGAATTCATGCGAATCATGAATCATCTTTGAATTGTAATGGATTAAGATAACCCACAAAAACTAAGGATGTGATTTAACCAAAGAAAACCATTAGAACATAATTTACATATGTTATTTACATGAATTACAATTCGTGGAAATTTATTTACAAGAGGGATTGGAAAAAATGGTCATCAAAGAGGTGCTCCAAAGACTATAAACATTAGTTTGATTAATGTTTGATATCCAAAGTAGGAGTTAAAAGAGAGAAAATGTGGCAAAATCTATAAGGAGCAAGAGTATCCCTACCTCCAATGTGCACGAACTAAGAAGACATTCTTTGTTAAACATATATTTAACAACATTAAAATTTCATAACATGCATAATTATATATAACATCTAATTGTTCTTTGAATCTTACATGATGATCCCTACCTTTGAAAATCTCACAAGTTTGTTCTTTTAATTCTCACAGGAAGGTTACGAGAATTTTTTAAAAAGAACAAGTTTTTTAAAGACATACAAAGTGTAGCGTAGATTCGTGCTTCACAAAAAAAAAGTGTATTATTGCATATAACTATAATGTTCCATGGAAGACTCATGTGATTAATCAACATTAAAGCCATAAATAATAAATGCAAAAGAAACTAATTGGCATGCATGTATTAATGATATGCTAGAAATATTTACAATGTTATTCTTCTTCAAGTGTGGCAATCTAATGTCGATTAAATTCATCCAATTGTTTCTCAACATATGTAATCGTGAAATATATTGCAAAATGTGGTTCAAAAGTAAAAAATAGTTCTTTATTTTAAACTTTGTCAAGATTTTAAAATAATTGGAAACATAAAAGACATTGGATAACCATATTTGCCTGTGCATAAAAAAGGTTCCTTGTAGAAACATATAGTTTTTAAAATCCTCTTACCCCTCCTTGTGCCCTACTTGATTGTTGTGCTAAAATTTCCATGTACATTCTCCCAAAAAAAAAAATTCAAATCATTTTTGCCCCTCTTCACCACAAATGATAACAATGTACATTCATTGTTGGTAAGATCTTGAAGCATCTTCCTTGTTCTCTAAATCCACTAAAACCTCTATCTCTTGATTTATTTTTGTTTTCTTATCAACAATTTCATTGTCCTTTTCATTCCACATTTCTTCTACTTTTATTTTGCAATTGTGAAATTTTCTACAGTTACATGATAAGTTCTTCCTTTAAGAAAGATATTCTTACTATTGTTTTTTGGTAATTTTAGTTACATGTTTTAAAACGTTAAATGATATGGTGCTTCTAATGAAGAAACATTTTTACAACTAATTTGATTTTGTATAGTAGACTTTCAAATATTAACATACTTAAAAATTAGTTAAATAGGTTCTTTGTTGTATCATCGAGTGTGTGTTTATGTATTCTATGGTTTTTTTAGTCACAATTTATCTTATGGTTGATTAAATTTTATTTATAGATATAGATTTGGTTTTATCTCGTGAAATAAATTTGGCCCTTCAATTTGGTAATCATTAGCTTGATTTTTCAAGAATCTCCCATTCTCTCAAATTCAAAAGATTCACCATATCATTAAGTTCTTTAAGTAATAATTCCCTTTGAAATATCTACATTTAAAAGTTACCTATATAGGAATTTAAACTTAATTTCTGTTAGTAGATTTAGTTCAACAACCTTACAAATTATTAGGCAAATGAGTAGATTTAAATAATTGACATTGGATTTAAATAATTGAAATGTTTGGTACATATGCTATATATGAACAAAAATATAATACTTTCCTTGTTAGAATAGGGATCAATTTTAGTTTGGGATTTATATTATCTATTCTTTTGAAGAAATAAAAAATTGTTGCTAAGAATAAACAAATTCAAAAAAGGTCTTGACATGCTTCACTTTATTATAGAACTCACTTTTAGTCTAGGATATATAGTCTCTTGAAGAAAGAAAAAATTGTTTCTAAGAAGAACTAATTTTGAAAAAGGTAAAATGCTTCACTTAGTAAATGGAGACAATATTCTTATGATCTATCAAACTAAATTTTTAAAAAATTGACAATATTGTATTTTTTAACTGTTTATAGAAATATTTTTAAGTACAGACTATAACTATATAATATATATATTTCACACGTACTTGCAATTCAAACACTTTGTATGTGCACTAGATTCACCTTGCACACACCATCACTACTAACCAATTTGCTATTTTAACCATTACAAGTAGAGTAACTGAGACATAATTTTTTTACTTTGGATTTTTGCACACAAACATATGCTCACATAGTATAATTAGGAAATAAGTAAGTGGCCCATCATCCTCACATCATTTCTTTTCTTGTAAGGAAAAAACACCACATAGTGTAATTAGGGGAATTGTATTAAAAGATCATGAACCACATATCCACATACTTCCAATTCAAATAATTTGTATGTGCACTAGATTCACCTTGTACACACCATCACTGCTAACTAATTTGGTTTAATAACCATTAAAAATAGAGTAATTTCTTATATTTTACTTTGACATTTTGCACACAGAGATATGCTCAGATAGTGTAATTAGGAAAGAAATAAGTGTCCCATCATCCACACATCATTTCTTTTCTTGCAAGGAACAAATATCACATAGTTTAATTAAGGGAATTGTAAAGGATCTTTACATATCCACATCAATTCACATTTTGTATGCTCACAATTTCACATGCACACGCATTCACCCCACATGCTAAGCTCACTTAAACTTTGTATAAAGGGTATCCTCTTTCTGGAATCTTTGTACCTAATTTATTTGGGCTTATATTTTGTTTCACACGCTAAGTGAAGCAAAGCCTTTCTAAAAACAATCTTAACCTAGACACACTAAATTCCCTACAGGAGTCACAAGATAATTTATAGTTTAGGCTAGGACCATGGCGATAGGTAGCACATGAGCCGTCATGGTCTTTTTTCATATTGAAACATAGAAAGTTGTATTTTAGGGAGCTTAAAATCTTGCATCATTCGAGGATGATTGATGAGGATTCAGGTGTGCTTCATGGCTGCTTAGGGTTTTTGGCAAACTCTGCAACGATGGAATAACTCTGCACAACACCAGACTGCAAAATCTCAGCCCCTCTGGCGACAACATTATTCAGAAAATAGGCCCATTGCTATGGATTCCATTCCGGGGGGGACTCGGAGCCTCCCCGCAACGACAGCAGTGAGATACATACTCCCAATGCGACTGTAAGGGTGTCGGAAATGGCTCAGACTGACATCACTGCAAAGTAAATTGACCCAGCAGATCAAGGAGAACAAAAATCACCACAGGATACAGAGGCAATGCCTCAGACTTAGTGGCAATATTCTACACTGAATAGAGAGATCCCCAAAGCGACCTCTGCCACTTGGAAACCTATTGCAACAGAGCAACCCAAGATAGAATTACCTGGTCACTGAATCAATACCCAAATCCAATTTGTGAAGGACCATGCTCTCATAGGAAAATTTATCAGCTTCTGGCTGACAGAGAAATCCCTGTAGGGATGGATTGCAGCCAAATGGAAGCCTAAAGGAAATGTCACCTTGCAGCTCAGACCAAAAGGTTTTTTTACGACTATCTTCAACTACATAGAAGATCGTAACAGAGTCCTAGACAGAGGCCCTACTTCTTCAACTCCGTAGGCTTGTATTTGAGAGACTGGATCGAAAGATTCAACCTGGACAAAGAGGATTTCAGTTGGGCACCAGTTTGGATCTGAATGTATTCCCTACCATTGGAGTACTGGGATGAAGAATCACTAAAGGACATAGGAAATGGTCTGGGAAACTTCATAAAGATAGCTAAAGAAACGAAACTTAGACAATACACCTCTTATGCTCGCATCTGTGTCTACATGCACCTAGACAAAGCACTCCCAGACTCGGTAAGTCTATATCATGATGATTTTGAATGGATTCAGCTTATAGATTATGAACATGTTACATTCAGATGTAGAAAATGTCATGCCCATGGTCATCTTTTCCATGATTTCCCCCTAAATGCAACCCCCAAAACCAATGCCACCTAAAAAAACCTGATTCAGAAGGATTTACCAAAGTCAACAACTGGAAAAAGCACCACAAAAAGCTTTCCTCAGGCTCTAGAAATCCCACAGCCAACTCCTCCATACCCTCTATCAGCAATAGCTTTGATATCTTGGCACGACCAGCAATGGATGACTCTGAGCCCCCAAACAAACTGCTGATATACCCAAGCTATCTTCGGTAATCCAACCATCAGACACAAGGAATGCACTGAAGCCACCTCATGACACTATAAGCCCAACATACAATCTTAATAAGGAATCTGAATGGAGGCCTAATGGAATGGAAATTGATATCTTTCTCCATGAACCAATCCATTCAAATGACTTCGTAGCGGAAAGCAGTGAGCACAAATAAAGAGGAGCTTGAAAGCATTGACATTGGAGATCTAGACATATTCATTCTTGAACAAGCATGTAGGAAGAAAGAGTTCGATAAAATCC
>Ga0068628_1001270_pt1 | contig 10318 bp, 6 predicted proteins | sample InSIn2gowninarea_FD_77431 | JGI IMG/M metagenome (GOLD analysis project Ga0068628, IMG submission 77431) | Clean room microbial communities from NASA Spacecraft Assembly Facility at Jet Propulsion Laboratory, Pasadena, California, USA -... ... | reverse complement strand
GTAAGAAAAAGTTTACGGTAAACTCCGGTTTATCGTAAAATCCGAAAAGAGCACGTAATATTAATTTCTTATTCGAAAACTAGTTTATATTTAATAGAAAGACTTTAGTAGTTTTTAAATTTTATTTTCTATTTAATTCTATATATTATACTAAATCTATAGAGATTCTATAAAATCGAAAGTTTTATATTACGCCACGACTTTCGAGATTCTACGGAGAAATTTTCCGAATAATTCTTATAAGCTAAATATTAATTTCGGACTTTACGATAACGCGGAGTTTACCGTTAACTTTCCTTTACCGTAAAGTCCCTTTTTACCGCAAATTTACCATTAACAGTTCCTTACCGTATTCTGACGGTTAAGTTTGCTTGGTTTCTTCCGCTAAGGTAATGTTATAGGGAGTAGATAAGGGCAGGGAAATATCCTCTCTCTCCCCCGCATTGTGAAGGTTCAGTGCACCACAGTGCCCCTTGCCCCAGCACGCCCAGGTCCTGCCCAGCCTAACGAGCCCCCACGTAAAACGAATGGAATGCCCGGAAGAATAGAATAGCCGGCTGCCGACCGCATGTTCAGGGAGATGTTCTGGACACTACCCTTATTGAAGCCAGCAGCAAGGCAGAAGAACCATGTCATATGCTTTCAGACAACACCTCGCGCGTCTAGTTCAGTCTCTACGCACTAGATTATGTAACTATCTGATTAAGCTGATGCCGAGCGTAAGGCGGTTGACCCAAACAGTCAAAGTGCTGGCACTAGATAAAAGCGGCGTTACTACAATCAATGTCATATCCAGGGCGTTACCCATTTTCAGCCAAACACCAAGACCATTTGATGTCAAGTAAGCTACTTTATACTCGTATATTAGAGTAACAGATAGGTACTACTTCATTATAGGTCTAGGTGCATTGTATTTAGAGCGGTCGTCATGATGTAAATGGTGTAATCGAAATCTTATTAGAGTGGGTGAGGACGTTGAATATTGAATATAAATATGGAAATTATATGCTGAAGTGCCTCGTGTATCATACATAACTTTCCCAGAGCACAACAACCAACACTGTCGGTAAACTGCAACACTTCACATTTATTGTGAACAGCATGCAACAACAGGAAGCTTCAAAGCAAGATTATAGAACTCTTCCACCAAACGCCAGTGGCAGCTTCCATCCATTTGCAGTCAACACCCCTCAAACTGAACTTGGCGAACTAAAGACCCTGCTACGACTTAGTAGGCTCGGTTCGCCAACGTACGAGAACAGTCTGCCGTATCGGCGCTTCGGTTTGTCATTCGACTGGCTGCAAAACGCTGTAAGATATTGGTCCGAGCAGTTTGACTGGTGAGTAAACATTTCTCCTGGAGTCGCCGAACGACAATTGACTGGTTTCCGTCAGGCGAAAGTCCGAAGAACACATCAATTCCTTCCCGAACTTCGTTTCCCCCATACGCGATGATGATGGCAAGGTCTACGACATACATTTCGTGGGGCTGTTCTCCCAAAAGAAGGATGCCATCCCGCTGCTGCTCTTGCACGGATGGCCAGGTATGTACAGCACAGCGGCAACCATGAAGCCACTCAGCGTTCCATGTCTCCAGCTGACCGACGTGGTTTGCAGGAAGCTTTCTCGAATTTCTCCCAATACTGGACAAACTGCGGCAACAGCATCGCCCCGACACGTTTCCATACCACGTTGTTGTCCCTTCTCTCCCTGGATATGCATTCTCGACCGCAGCGCCACCCAACAAAGATATGCGTTTGGAAGATACTGCCCGACTGCTCAACAAGTTGATGATTTCGCTCGGGTTTGGTTCAGATGGATACATCGTGCAAGGAGGCGACGTGGGGAGCAAGGTGGCGCGCGTTATTGCCGCTGAGCATGACGCTTGTAAAGGTACGAGCAGCACCCTGTTGGAAATGAGGACTTCGAGACTAACATGCCATCTCGTTAGCGATCCATAGTATGTCGGGGTCGAACCATCTCTCCCATTTCTCTTAGTGCTTACAATAACGTCCAGTCAACTTCTGCATCATGCCAGAACCCGACCACGTCGACAAAAATATTCCGATCTCTGCGAGAGAACAGAAGGGTCTGCATCGCGCCAATGACTTCAAAACGTTTGGGAGTTCATATGCCTTGCAGCATGCAACACGTCCCAGTACAATTGGCTTTGCACTAACCAGTAATCCCGTATCCTTGCTGGCATGGTACGTTTGTCGCTTGTTTTGTGGAAGCTCTTGCCATCGCCGCCTCAGGAAAATTCCGTTGGATACTGGCTCGTAGTACCTTGAGTCGAACGACGTTGAACTAATGCTGTGCTTGCATTGTAGGATATCGGAGAAATTTCTGGACTGGACCGACGAAGATCCTCCTCTCGATGTCATTCTGGAATCGGTGACTTTGTACTGGCTAACTGGTTGTGCCGCAACCGCATTGTGGCCATATCGACAGGTGAGCATCTTTTGTTCTTATGCAAGACTGGGCGCTCTGCCACGCTTTCGGACTGGCAATATCGTGGTGAGATTCTGAAGGGTTAGCTGACCTTCTCTGCAGCTGTTCACTCCAGGTGTCATTGGAGCGCATGAAAATCCTGCCTGGCATATCCCACATGGCAAACCATTCGGGTATTCATGGTTTCCAATGGAGCTGGCCCCCATCCCTCGTGCGTGGGCAGCAACCACAGGCAACCTCACCTTTTACCGACAACACGACCAGGTATGTTAGCGAAGACCATTGGTGCAGAGGAACGTTTGGAAGCCAGTGCTGACGTGACTCAAAGGGCGGCCACTTTGCGGCGGTTGAAAAGCCTGACGAATTGTGGAACGACTTCGCGGAATTTGTGCAACAAGCATGGACAAAGAGGACCACATGACCACGCATTGGGGGAACAACGGGAGCTACCTGATATAGATTTCCTCCTCAACCATATACCTATGCACGCCATCGACACCTTCCATGTAGTCAAATCTGTATCTTTTTTCTCCAATAACTCCAGCGTACTGAAGTCTTTGTTTCAGCTCTTGATCATGGCCAAGCTTCTCGTCAGCCGTAGCATGCGTCTCTTTCATGGCCCGAGAAAAGGAATGTCGAGCATTTTCTGCAACGAACCTGCTCCCACACAATCTTCTTAACCCTTCTGCAAGCGTTGATGGAGCATCGACATCGGTTCTGCCCTCTCCTCTCCAAGATTTGTAGGCCAAACGGACTTGGGTCGCGAGAATCAGGGCCAACATGAGTAGACAGATCCATGTGCTGGCCTTGTAAACGTCTGTGGTTTGTGCTTGGGTGAATGGAATCCCGGGAATCATGACCAGGATCAAGTCTGCGAGAATCGCTGCCAAAGACATGGAGGCCAACGAAAAGTCTTGGGCGCGAAAACTCTTGTATACCGAGGAGAATGGTGTTCTTCGAATTCCGGCGAGGATCGTTTCCGGTGCAGGTTTTGGAGGGCTCTTCGATAAGAGAGCATAAGGATAAGACACCCGCAGTAGCTGCTCTTTGCGTTTGATCAGGAACTGAATGATCACAGCAAAGACTGTCAAAAGCGTACAAGACCCAAAGTGACTACTGTTCATCCAGTCATTGAAGCTGCCCACCGAGGCACACCAGTAAGCAAGAATGATTGCAGCCAGGATCGTTGTGAAAGCCAAGCAAAGAGCTTCTGACAAGAAGGGTATAACTCTAAGCCAACCCGCAATCTTGTCCATCAAGGGGCTGGCGAGGGTGTTGAAATTGACATAGCGAGCGCCGCGTGGTTGACGGTGGGAGTTCGCGAGTAACATGGCATCGTCCAATCTGACCAGCCCGTACTTTCGAATCCCTCGCTCTTCAAACACGCCGATGGCGTATCGGCTTGCTTCAAGTTCTGCTTGAACTTGACCCTTGGTGGCTGCCGACGGTAGACTGCGCAAATCTTGGACAAGTGGTTCGTGGACGAGAAGGTCTGCCGTAGTCGCGATCCTAGATGGATCGGTAAAGATTCCACTGACTCTTCGGCGATTTAGAATAATAATGGCGAGTACCATGCTGAGACAGCCAATCAAGCATACTTCGATAAATCGTACCACAGGCATATTGACTACCCACACAGGGCTGCATGGTTGTTGGTCAGAGACCTCACTTTTGCAATGAGCGGTAGCTTTAACATTCATCGCGTCGCTTGCCAAAACCACCACCAGTCCTAGGAGGAGTTGAGTCTGTCCAGCAAGAAACAACACCCAATGGCCACTCAGCGCAGCCTTCCAAAAGGTGAAGGACAATCCTTGTGAAAGATAATCAGCCGTCAGGGTCATGCTCGCTGGAGCACCTCCCGGCCGGGCAAGCTGGTAGAAAGGTTCCATAATTTTGAATGTTGAAAAGACCACGAGCCAGGCTGATTGTAAGCACACTCCGAGCAGGGTTGGGACATACATGGCGAAGAAGTAGTCGGGATGCGAAAAAGTGTCTGCTTTCGTCGTGAATGACGATGCGGTCGACGTGGTTGTACTGTTGTTTTCATTCTGGGTCGCAGGCCTGCTTGTTGGCGCAACGGAGTTGACCCCGGACATGGACTGTGAAGGCGTGATGGAATATGTGACAAAATGAGTATTCGTGATCGGGTTTGCTGTACCCTGGACGTTTCCACTGCTGGACGTAGATGCTCCTAATGTAACAGCAGCGCTTTCGACTGTACTGGTGGGATTCTGAGATTCAAGGGAAGATGAGTCCTGGTTGTCAGCCGTTGCAGAGGTAGAGGCCGACCCAGTTGTGGAAGCCACTGCGTTCGACAGTGAGCTGGCACTAGAAAATGGAACTGACAAAAGAGTGTTCGATGTCGTTGCTTGGAAGGGTGTGGTAGCGTCACTGCTGGTTGCTGTGGGACGAGCACTCGATCCCACTACTGCTGTGTCGGAGGACGCTGCGGAGGAAGTCACAAGGGCCTGTGTCGAAGAAACAACAGGTGCGGTCGAGGAAGCATCATAATTAGTCGAGGCAGCACCCGCGTTGGTGGTGGGTGATGTTTCAGTTGTCAGTGTCACTTCCGCCGACGGGGTCGGTTGTCCAACTGTGACCGAAGCAGCAGCTGATGTTGTCGGAGCAGTGGTGCTCGTCAGCAATGACGAGGCAGCTGCTGGTCCAGTGCTTTGCTCACCAGACGAACTGCTGCTTGTTGTGGTAGGAGTGGTCGAGACGACGGAAGTGCCTTGCACTGAGTTTGATATCACCGTTTCCTGCCGCTCCCAAAAGACTCCTATCTCTTGAATGCCGAGGCCCCTCCTCTCAACACTATGTACCTTGGACGCATCAGGATGTGCAGCGATCGCGAGCTCCAGTAACAGGATGCAGGCGGCGAACGCAAGAAGGAAGATCGTCAAAACCCACGTCCTGTTCGCGTTGGGCCGATAGAACCGCGCGTGTTCCAACTTGTATTCCGAAATCGAGGTAAAGGACGATCGCAGAGAAACTCGATTCGAATGACGAAGAGGGGCGCGGTCTTCAAAGGATTGTTTCTCATCGTCTTGACTGTAGATCGAAACTGAGTACCTGCTGCTCCTTCTGGGGGTTATTTGTAATTCCACACTCTGTGCGCTCAACGTCGCCATGATTAGTAGAGGTCACTCAGCGGTATAGATGTTCTCTCGTATACGCCATCATGGACATGCCTGAGACGCAGAGTCGTTGGCGGCATGCAGGTAGCACAAAGGACATAGGCTTCGTGAGGGTAGCAGTATTCAAATGGGCCCGAGCATCGAGACTGGAGCAGCTACAGTTAGGTGCTTTCGGATCTGCATGAGTTAGCATGTCACGAAGCTTCACCGTTGACGCGATCTGCCATTGCCGAGAGGAGCTTCTCATGGTCATGGCTATCTTGAATCAGATCCGATGCGGACAGTGGCGATAATGGGAGGAGATTGACCCAATCAACGACAGTACAGTCTGGACCTTGATCGAACGAGGGCCACGTCTGCGAGATGGAGGAAATGGTGAAATGAGTTTGATTGCTGATCATAATGGGAAAGCTGGTCAACGCCACGCTGGGCAGATGCAGAAGCTTAACAAATTTCGAGAATTGTTTTGACGGGCGCAGCAAAGACTGGACCACGTGTTCAGAATTGGTGAGTGGACGGAAGACAATGCATGTCCTGGTATGATGGATGTTGGCAGGCATCATGGGAGTGTCAACATTGGTGTCACAATTATCAACAAATATACAATCACCAGGTAATGTGTAGGAGAGGTTAATAAGATTATAGCTGGCGGTCACCTAAAGCAAGCCAAGCTGCCACTCGCTGCCTCGGCTGTCAAATTTGGCTGATGCCCGGGAGCTTGAACCCATGCTTACCCAGGTACACAAACCACCCCCGAATCAGAAGCCACCCACAAGCTGTCAAACCTTTCCTGACTCGGCAACGGGCCCTTTTTCATCGACGTCAGTCAAGTCCATCACAGCAAAGTTCTCCAACGACAGTCACAACATAACATCCTTGACATGTTCATCTAATGCATCCGGCCATGATTGCTGTCATGCAAACCAGCTACACTCCACCTCCAACAGTAAACAGCACTGACTTCAGCATTTGGCACTATGCGAAATAACATGATAGATACTTCTGGTCGTGGTACAATCTACACAACAGCTAAGTACAATCTCCAATCAACGACATGGCACTCATGGCACAGTCCCCCCAGACCTCAATCTTGCCTGTCACCGACGGGGAAGAATGGCTCGTGTCCCTCGGAGTGTGTTCGAGAGTCCGTGATCACCATCGAAGCTCTTTGTTGTTGAGATGAGTTCTGGGGGCTCTAGCTCCAATCTCTGACGGTCAGCCCGAAAATGATATCGCGAAGACGACGACGCTAATGATCACGGTCCATATGTTGATCCGTTGCTTTGTGATGAGGCTGATGCTCACGATCATCCCAGTGAGTAGAAATATCCCAGTTTCCCACACCATCATCTCGTTTTCATTCTCGTCAGTCGTTCACTCGCCCACGCATTCCAACTATAGTCGCTCTTTACAGCAGCACCACACTCGTTCAACAATGAAGTCCTCGACTCCCGTCATCGCCGCCGCCATGGCTGGCTCAGCATCCGCAGCATGCTCTTCATCCGTGACCGTCGTCTGCCCTACCCAGACCGGTCTTGCTGGCTGCTACCTGTCCACCATCTACGAGGTTGGCTGCGCTTCCACCACTGCTGCTTCCACCAGCGCTACCTCCACCGGAGCATGGGAGGAGTGGGGTGCCTCCAGCACAACCACCTCTGCAACCACCAGCGCCACCACTAGCGCCACCACTAGCGCCACCACTGCCTCTGCCTCTTCTTCATCTGGGGAATGGGATGACTGGGGTTCCAGCACCACCACCACCACTGCCGCTACCACTTCGTCTGATGGCTGGGGTGACTGGGCCAGCAGCACTACCACCACCGCTGCTACTACTTCATCTGATGGATGGGGTGACTGGACCAGCTCCGTCACGACCTCGAGCGAGATGACCATGACCACCCCCCACGTGGTCACCGAGACATGGGAGGAATGGAGCACCAAGATCATCATCACCGAGGACGGCAGCTGGAGCGACTGGGACAGCAGCTCTACCATGGCGACCACCACCCCATCAGTCATCACCGTGACCTGGGATGACTGGGACAGCAGCTCCTCCACCAAGACCAAGCCGTCGAGCACCATGCCCTCGGTCATCACTGAGACCTGGGACGACTGGGGTAGCAGCTCCACCGAGCCTGCAACCATCACCGAAACATGGGACGACTGGGGAAGCAGCACCGCCACCACCGGCACCGCCAGTAGCTCCAAGAAGACGAGCACCAAGCCGGCGACCACCATCCCTTCCGTCGTTACCGAGACCTGGGACGACTGGGGCAGCAGCTCCACCGAACCTGCAACCGTCACCGAGACCTGGGACGACTGGGGAAGCAGCACCGCCACCACCGGCACTGCCAGCAGCAGCAAGGCCTCCACCACCGGCAAGGCATCGACCACCACCAAGCCAGTCACCGCTTCTTCCTCATCGGTCGGCAGCTGGGACGACTGGGGCAGCAGCACCACCACTGACGGCTCTTCCAGCAAGAGCTCCTCAATGGTCAGCTCTTCCTCCAAGAGCTCTTCCTCCAAGAGCTCTTCCACCGCCAGCTCCAGCACTGCCAGCAGCAGCAGCAACGGCGCATGGAACGACTGGGGTGCTTCCACCGCCACCGGTGCCGGCGCCTCAAGCAAGACCCCAGATGCCACCTCCACATGGGCCACCTCAACCCAGGCATCCTCCACTGGCATGTCCCCTGCTGTGTGGACTGGCGCTGCTGCCCTGCCCAAGGTCGAGTTGTCGATCGTGGCTCTTGCTGCTCTTGCTTTCGCTCTCTAGAGAGATGCAAGTGCCCAGCATCCAGGTATCATGGACTGCTCAAACAGGAGCTCGGAGTGGTTTTGGCGTTTTCTGACTTTTCCTTCTTCTTCCTCCCTTAACCCTTTTCTTCATAGATTCTGACTGGGAGGTCATTTCTTGGCCATGAGCTACAGTAACGATTTCACTCTTAATTTCACCTCAGTTAGTTGTTTGGATGTTGAATGACATTTAAAGAAAATTATACTTGTGCAGATTCTTCATTTCTCTTCGTTTCCGTATGTGCTTTGAATCATCCGATATGGTCTTCTCAATCAGAATCGTCCCTCATTGTGTATCAAGGACGTCCTTTATTCTATCCTTGAGCTCGGCTGCTTCGCTGCAAGGTACCAACAATGTCTGAGGGCCTCTGGACGCTAGTTGTTGCTTTGTCCATGCATACATCCTGCCAACTTGAGTATTGAGGAAATTGACGGCCTCGATGAATTCGCGGTCCCAGGTCGCTTGTGCGGCTGGTGACATGGCGATGATATGACTTTCGACATGGCCGAGGAACATGTAGAAACTCTGCAACGCGATCAAAACGTCGTAAGCATTCGACCCTGAAATATCTCCCACCTCTGCTTCGGGAAACAGCCTTTTCTTTAATTCCAACGAGGTCTGCCGGCCATACTCATTCTCGCTGCGATATTTCACTGTGATCGGGCCAAGTCTGTCAACACAAGACGTGATGAGGCGATGCATAATCCTCATGCCGCTGGTGACCTCATAATCCGAGTGCGTTATGCGGGACATCAGATGATCGCATATGTCTCGTAGTGTCTCCATCGATGCATAGGTTGCTCCCAACCAGTATTGAAGGAAACTTTCTGTTCTCTTGTCTTCACCGTTGAGTCCGCCAGGTTTAGTGATCGCCTTGTTGTGCTCTTCCTTGGCCTTGATCGCGGCTGTCTGCAGCTCCGGCGCGTGAACTTTCTCCTTCCCGGCCGGATCAATCTTCGTGATGCGCACTGCACCTGATTTGAATTGCGGTTGCTTCGAGACAGGATCCCATTGTTCTGCGTACGTCAGCACATGCAAACCGCAAATAACAGATAGCACATACGGCGTGTCAACTCGTTGGCTGCTCTTGCTCTCCCCTTCTTGTCGTCAAAGTATCCGAAGTGAAAAGGAATGAAAACCTGCCCATCGGCCATCAGGCCCACCCGGGCTGCGACTTCAATCTTTCCGCGGCGTGATTCAACAACCACAAAATCGCCTTCCTTGACTCTGAACTTCTTGGCATCCTTCTCAGAGATCTGGATATAGGGCTCCGGATCGGCGCCCTGAAGCTCTTTCGTCCTGCCCGTTTTGGTTCGAGTGTGGAAATGAAGTGGCCGACGCCCGGTAGACAGCTGCAGCGGATATTCCTCGTCGGCGGCTTCGAATTCTGGTTGATAGTGACAAGGCTTGAGTATGGCTCGGCCTGCTGGGTTCATGGCTTTATATTGATCCTGTTCCAACAAACGTTAATGCCAAAGCTTCATATTTGGATGCGCTTACCTTGGTGTATGGTGCGCCAGTTCCGAGGTCGTGTCCAAACGACTCGCAATACTCTAGGTCCGTAAAGAATATCCCATCGTCGAACAGCCGTTCTTTACCATAAGGATACCTTTCCGTGCAAGGCCACTGAATTCCCGATCCGCCGGTAAGTTTGTCGTAACTCATGCCAGAGTAATCGCATGGTCGACCTTTGGACAATTTCTTCCAAGCCTCAAAAGCTTCTTCTGGGTAGGTCCAGGTGATCAGGGGGTTACCGTCCTTGTCCCGGAAATCCATTCGTTTGGCAAAGTCCGCGAATATCTCGAAGTCAGACTTTGCTTCGTCCTAAGCGCTGTTAGCATGTCAATCTAGGCCCTAATACAGCCACTGTCACTCACAGGTGGATCAATTGCTTTATGCGATATGTGGACCGTACGATCGACGTTTGTGAAGCATC
>Ga0068628_1001269_pt1 | contig 10320 bp, 7 predicted proteins | sample InSIn2gowninarea_FD_77431 | JGI IMG/M metagenome (GOLD analysis project Ga0068628, IMG submission 77431) | Clean room microbial communities from NASA Spacecraft Assembly Facility at Jet Propulsion Laboratory, Pasadena, California, USA -... ... | reverse complement strand
CCGAACCCTGAAACTAAGGTTAGGTTCGAGGTAAGGAGGTTATACCCAAGGCAAGGTTCCAAAGTTATGTTCCTTCAAATCTAAGCCCTCCAATGTGCCACTATTCATAGATTCACACCTTGCTCTAATTCTAATATCCTAGTCCCAATGACTTAATGCATGAGGAATCCTATACCCCAAGGTTTGTACTGCAATTCTAAAACAATCATAAAGAAAAATAGTTTTATTAACATTTTGAGACATCATCTTAAAATTCCTCTTTCACCAACTTGTATAGGACAATTTTTCCTTTCTAACGAGCTATCACTCGCCCTCTAACTTCTCCTAGTCTGTGAGAAAATGATTTCTTAAGATGATATAAACATATCCTTACCCTAGCCTACCTAAACCTACTTGTATATGTAGAATTCATGGCCAAGAGACACATCTCTTCATTGAAGGATGAAATCAGTATAAATACAAGTCAAAACACTTCATTTCAACCCATCATTCAGTGAATATCATCACAGAGATATAGCACAATAAATAGAGTTCACAACTCGTGAACTAAGGAGGCCAAGAAGATATTGTTTCGGTTAATTCAATCTTGGGTCATCTCTACAGCTCGGGAAAACAAAATACTTACACTTCGGACCTCTATTTTTTATTGCAACCCAATAAAAAACTCAAACCTATGGAACTAAGCCTCGAACTAGTGGAATTAAGCCTCGGAACTATGGTCTTTTACCCTGAAACTGTGATGGTAATACAACTGTGGTGATACAAGTGTGGAGGCCGAGAAGGAAGTGATTGGGTTATATCATTTTAGGTTATCAATCGAAGAGATGAAGAAGGTGTGAATCTATGAATAGTGGCACATTGGAGGGCTTAGATTTGAAGGAACATAACTTTGGAACCTTGCCTTGGGTATAACCTCCTTACCTCGAACCTAACCTTAGTTTCAGGGTTCGGATCTATTAGAGCAGTCAGCACTGTGAGCTCGAACAGTGGCTAGGATTTTTGGTTATGTGTCTCGTACCTGTAACACAAGTGCAAAAGCATCAGTAAGCTAATCTATGGAGAAATAAGGAGGGTTGGACTTGCAACCTTACCTCAAACCAGTGTTCAGTTTTGTGGTAACAGTTATTGGAGAATAGCTTGAAATTATTGCTTCCCTTGTTGGAGATTGATACCTTAGTCCTGTGATTGTATACTTGGATTGCAGTCATGATGAATAATAAACAGTAATGGAAAGTGAATAGTGAAGAACATTGAAGGTGTATGGATATTTGAGCATTGAAGAGTATGAAAGCATAGAACAATGAACTTGGAGGCTTGTAGAAGTGAAGAGCTTGAAGATATTGGAAAGTGGGCATATTGGAAATCTGAAGCAGTCTTGTGGAGAAGATGATCATATGTTGAAGTAAGTCTTTCATACACTCTATTTGTTAAAAAGTTAAAGGGTTGGATCCCTAGGGGTTGGAGCCTCTAAAAAAAGGTTTGATCCTTAAGAAAGATAGGGTTGGAGCCTCAAAAATCCCAAACTGAATCTTGGCAACAAGTTGGATCCTAGTGAATTGAAGGGTTGGTGCCCTCAACATTATTGTACTCAAACTATTGTAAAAAGAGGATTAGTGTCCTCATTTGTTCCTAATAAAATTCCTATTTTTTATTTTCTGATTGTAACTATGAAAAATCTTAACTGGTAAAAATCACAATTGAAAATAAATATTGATTCACCCCCCCTTAGTATTTCCAATAGACCACTAGCCCCAATAGTGGAACATTATAGTCAAGAACACTTACTCCTCCAAAGAATTATACTCGCTCTATGCTATGGAGAACCCAAGGCTCTTCACAATATTCCCAAGCTCTTTCTAAGCCTAAGCCTAGCCAAAAGCTTGGCTCCCCAAAATCTTGTTACATGAGTTATGAAGTTCTATTTATAACAAGAGGGGGTGACTCTTCAACTCCCCTTTATGGCCTTTGGACTACCCTCATGACTCTTCAACTTCTTCACAAAATAAAACATTGCATTACATGATGGCTTTTCATATTCCAATGTTGACACTTGGAATTTCCCTTACAACATAGTTACAAATAATATTACATTTTTCACTCGTACCCATATAAGAAAAATAGGGTAGAGACAACCTAACAAGACACAACACTATGATACTAGATTTTGGGGTGAGTCCAACTCAACAACCTCCACTTGTTGTTTCTCGGTCACATATTGGTGCTAAGCTTGGTACTGTGTGATGGTGTCCCAAAACTGCTTAACGATGTCTTTCTGGAAGCAAAATCTAGCCTCCCCAAACTGCTTAACGATGTCTTTCTAGAAGAAAAATCTAGTCTCCTTGGCATCTAGATACACTATCTTGGAACGTGTGTCCAACTCGTTCTAAAGCATTAGCAACATTGTCTTGACCTTGACAAGACCACTGATGAACTTCTGCATGTTGTGTGCGTTCAGCTCCAAATCTTCCCTAGTGGCTTCTTTCTTAGCTACTCTGAGTACTCTTCGACCTCCTGCCAAACTTGGTTCTTAGGTTTAACATTAGTGAGGGAACAGATTGATGGGATCTGGTGTGTTCTCACCAAGAAATCAAAACTATTGTACAACTGCACATATGAGGCATGTATGCTGTCGATTAATGAGGTGAGCTACTCGTTGTTCTCAATCAACATTTGAACATTTGCTTTCTCCAGCTCTGCCTATGGCTTCATCTTCTTCACTATGTCAAGCGAGGACCCTTTGTAATGCATTGTCCACTCTTATACATGGTCAATGGCAAAATGTATATTTTTTATATTTTTAACAAAATCTTTGCTCCATTGTTGTAGGTAATGCAAACAAACAACTATTTTATGCATGGTGACAAATCTGTCATAAAGAATCCACATGATTTCTCTAAGTGTTGATACTTTAGCCAATATTGTTGTTCTCGTCTCCCTCAATGCGGAAACTACATTTTGCGTTGTTTCTTGGAGTTATTATGCCTCTTACCTGGAAACCTACAAGTTCTTTACCAGTTGCTCATTCTTGACCTTCAAATACTGAACATTTAAGCTTGTTTCTCCCGTATAGGCCACGCTGGCTTCGACAATGGAAGTTGGATGCTTTCTGATGTCTGACACTATCACCCTTTCTTTGATGAATTTAGGTGATGCGTGATCATCCAGAAAGTGCTTCCTCCGTGCTTGTACAATCCTCTTCTAAAACTCATTGAATGATAGATTATACACCTCTATGACTAGATCATAATCAAGGAGAACAACATCTCCTTGCTCGCTCAAGGTTGGCTCTATTGTTGAAGGTGGTGGAGACTGAGGGATGACCTATGGTTCTCTCAGCATCAGGTCAACATCTTCATGTTACAGCTCTTTTTCTAACTCCATGTTTGTCACTTCAATCAATTGCTCAATTTGTTGAGAAAGCTCTCAATATTGCATCTGTTCATCTTCCTCCTCAGCTATTGGTTGTTCCGGCTCTTCAACGAGTATAAGAATTATTTCCTCTATCATCGTGCCTTGCCTTTGTTCTTCTTCCCACTTCTGCTTCTCTTCTCCTTATCTCCTCCTCAACTCTTGTTCTTCCTTCAGCTTCTCCTCCATCTCCTGCAGCTTCAGTTCTACTTCTTACAATCTCTTCTTTTCTCTCTTCCTCTGCTCTGCTCTCCTCATCTGTTGCTCCCTCTTTGCTTTCACTTCCAAAGCTTCCTTTGTGATAATATAATATGCCTTCATTTTGCAGCTTTGCTCTCCCTCTTTATTTTCAACAATATTCCTCTTTCCCCTCGATTGCATGGGATTACTGCCTGTTGTTGCTATTGATGTTGCTTCCGGAACTGTTGTTGTCTGGGAAGAAACCTCTAGAGTCCTTGCTATACTGACCAACTCATTGAGTATTGAGTCATTGTACCAATACCTCCAAGGGTCCTCCTCTGGCCAATGAAATTCCCCATTGATCCACGAAAAGTAAACTCTCATACATTAGTCCTTGCAAATATTGTGGGGATCATACAGATTAAAGTTCTTGGTGCCGAACTCTAATTTCACTATGTCCTTAGCCTCGACATCTACAATTTTAAGGTTCTTAATCTCGTATAATCTAATCCACAAAGGAAGAGTGGGCCATGGTGCTTTCTTATTCCTATGTAGTGTTGTTGACCACCCTGTAGTGAGTTGGTATGATACTTATTACATGACCATGTTTTAGTGACATACCTTGGAAAAACATGCGGAGGCTTCTCTCTGTCAAACACTCTAATAAAGGTGCCACCTAGTGAGGCATACCAATCTGTAATGTCTATTATTTCCTACATTTCTTATCAGGATATGCAAGGTGGATCTTGCTCAAATATAATCTTGTAAAGTGAGATGATAAAGTGTTCAGTTAGTCGCGCCATCACTCCTCGATAACTGCAGTCTAAAAGCAACTTACAATAGATTTTCACGGCAATCTCTCGTGGTGTCCATGTCCAGTTCATGCCAGGGAACTGTTGTTGTGCATAGATTACATCTAGTAATTTTGCGAACATATAAAACCTTGCTCTCTCATCCTTGGAAAGATTCTAAGTCTGAGCTACATGGGACTTCAATTGTTGAGCCAATAGATACAACCAGTTGAATGGCCTCCCATCACTTACCAACTGGTCCAGTAATCCTACCCACCCTTCATGAAAAGGTTTTTGTGCTCTCTTGACCATATATTATGCAAGCAAAGATGATCAATAAATGGTAAGCCTTCCTGAGGGACTTTTTCTTGTAAACATGGGTGGGTGTCTGCCAAAACTTCAACGACTCTTTCACCCAACACTTTGAAATGTCTCCTATATTTACATAGTTGTGGGTGGCATAGAAGAGTGAGTCCATGCATTTCACTGGCTTAAGCAAGTGATACATCTACTAAAAGTCTTCTACCCTTAAGGTGGCAAGCTTCTACCTGTTGGCACTACTCAATGTCATAGTCTGTTCATTTGTATGTGAGACAATCCAGCTGATGATGTCCGCACACGAGAAGGCGGGGTACCTGCATGCAACCTTGTATAACCTTGACTATAGGATGCTAAGATAGACTTCTCTATCCTCCAAATCTGCCTCAAATTCCTTTGCAAAAGTGTCTTTAATCTGTTTCCATGTCAGTGTTGTTCCCTTCTCTATAAACAACTGAGTATATGTAGACACTGGTAAATCAACTAATGTCTACTCAATTGCTTCCCCAGTACTGCTCTTTGTGGTTTCCTTTGATGTAGCTCTCTTAGATGGCATGTTAACTGTGATTGTTGGTGGGATGCTCAAGAATTGTTGTATCCGTGGGACAGAGAGGACACTCATGGTAAGAAAATGTCAGTTTAAAAGCAAAACAACTTCAAGGTCAGTTCAAGCAGCAAGTCAGGAACTAGATGTGTGGGATTGCACAGCTTTTTTGACAAGGGTGACTTGCTGACTGTGGGAGCTAAAGCACTACATAGTCCCAGTAGCCAAGGTGGAACCTTGATGACTATAACTACACAATGTGCATTTCAACATGGGCAAAGCCCTAGGACAGACTGCACATTATGCAGTCTCAGTGGCCAAGCTGGGAGGTTGGCTCTTGGATCTGCACAGTGCACAATTAGAGCCATCTTAAGTTGTGCTTTTCATAATTATAGAGGCCAAGCTTGTGGTTTGAGCCTCTAGATTGTGCAATGCCAGCTGTGCAAAGTGACATTTGGCCAAGGGAAACCTAGATATGCCCAAGGGAAGTGTGAAAAGCAAGCAAATCTAAGATATAGTGTGAAGTTGAGTGCATATATGAATAAGTGTAGATGCATGCATATGAATCAAGTGCAATAATTGATCAAACAAAAGGAAAACAATGTAAGTGAGGAGAGTCACTGCAATGACGACCATTGGTGCAAAAATAGGAAAACTAATGTGACACTTAGGAAAGGAAATTTATAGCTTGAAAAAAATTTCTACAAGTTAAAACAAGTTAGCAACCTGAAGAGAAACAAGTGAAACAACACACACAAGACAAACAAGCAAAAAAATGATAGAAAAGGTAGCAAAAGATGACAAAAGCAAAACTCACCCAGAAAAGTGACGATTATTGCACCAAAGGCTCCTTGATCTCCTTGGGAATGCTAGAGCTCCAAGATGGAATGTGTAAATGAGCTCTATCAACATTAATTAAATATATTTTTATAAATTAGGGTTTATGACATGCATGCCTAAAATCAAGGAAAAAGTGACACTTGGCAGAAGTTTCTAAAAATAGTGCAAGTGTCTGCTTTCTGATACTAAAAATAGATCCCTATTTTTAGGGATGTTTTTTCTTTTTTTCTTTTTCTTTTTCATTTTCCAAGGAAACTTACCATGTACACTGTCAGGAAAGATAACACAGTTCCGGGAACTGGGAAATCTTTTGACTCAGTGCACTGCGCAGTTTCTGAGCTCAGTGAGGGTTCCACAATTTATGGGCTCAATGTTGGGCTGCCTCCTCATGACTGCGAATTTCCTGGTATGAAGGCTCAGTGATAGTCAGGTTTGCACAATTCCTGACACCGAGGGTAGTTGCCCTCAAGAATTGCGCAGTTTCTAGGGCAAGCCTAAAACTGTTGTCGGTCCAAGTTAGGAGATCATCTTGTCAGTTATAAAATCAACTAAGTGAGAAAACACAACTTGAACTAAAAATATATGTCTTAGTTGAAGCACGAATACCTGGATCAGTGCAAGATGAGTTGTTGTCGTTAAGAAGGAAGGCTCCAAAATCGAAGCATAAGCAAAATTTTGGAGGGTGGTTGTAGCCGCTACAACAAATTGGCAAGAAGAACACCATTTAATTACAACAACGAGTCATGGAATAAATATCCTAGAATAGATACAGGATTTATTGTTTAACCAAAGGTTTTTCATTTGAATGGATCGTATTTTCCATTCAAACATCATTGGCTTCAAAGATATGTGAACCCAAGATAGAGAAGAGGATGACATATAATCCGAGCATTGCTCATCGTCACAATTTCCCTTTTCAAGTTTGGCCACATTGTCTTTTGATCCAAGTGAGAGAAATTTCATGCAGACTTATAAAAAAAAAGCAAGAAATATAAGACAAGGCATACCAAGAATTCGAAAGAAAAACATAGCGGAAGTAATCCTTGATTGTAAAGCAACATGGAGGACAACAAAGCAAACAAACCAAAAGTAAGGACTAGTGCAAAGTAAAATGCAAAGGTCATATGATGCAACTAGGGGACTAAATGCACCTAAACCTACTCCTAACCTAATAGGCTAGAAGGTCAGGGCTAAGTGTAATGAATTTCCAGTGCAGCCACTATAACCGCTCTCAACTTGAAATCACAAAGATATAAGAAATTAAAAGCGATATAAAGAAAACAATTTGAAAAGCTTGCATAATGAATTAAAGGTCTCACTTATTAACAAAATAATGTGACATGCTAACTGGGTTTAACCAGTCTCGAGATTTACCTTATTTCTTGAAATGACGATCTTACAAACCTTTAAAGTTGTTCACAAAAGTAAATTCATTGGTGTTTTCATTTTTTTCAAACAACAAGAAATATCGAAACTTATTATTTACGACAAAGCTTACCAAATAATATTGTTCTAAACATTCATTGATTGGACCTCGATATTAGAAACAACAAATTTGAAAACCCAAATACTCATGAGAAAATGAACTTTCAATTAATGCATTCAAATTGGAGAGAGAATTTTCTCAATGGAATTTGATCTAATCTTGTTCAGAAGCCTTGCTAAGATAGTAAGAACCTAACATAACCATCATCTTGTGTTGAAATGCCTCAACTATATGAAAGGCATCTAAATTGTGAAATGATAACCATGAAGATCATTAGATTCAACAAAAACAATCAATGTAAAATGACTATGACTAGAATAGTCAATATAAGATCCTTGATTCTCCATTTGTTCTCTTTGTATCCGATTAGCCACTATGCCAATAATATGAAATCTTAAGGCATTTAAAAAATTCATTGGCATTGCAAACTTAGGAACACAAGGGTTTTGATTCATTGAATGACTCAAGCATTCTCTATCATTCAAGAAGAGAGATTGTTCCCAAAAGATGATTAACCTCATGGAATACACCAGAGGGATAAGAAGGTGATCAATCTCGGAAGTGTTTGACAAAGATAAATCCTTCAATCTGGAATGACCTTCATCTTGATAATCAGAATGGCAGACTTTGAAACTGTGGGGATATGTGAATTATGTGCTTTCCAACCCTTGGTCTAACACAAGGGATCCACATGAAAAGGGACTAACCAAACAAGAACCTTTCATCTGATAAAAAATTATATCTTGAAGATCGTGAATATCAACTTGAAAATATTTAAAGTCCTTTAAAAATGAACTCACAACTAGTAGAAGACTATTAAGGAAATAATTACGCATGAAAATTTGGATACTTAGCTTGAAGATCTTAGCAAGATTATGAGGACCTGGAATAACCATTACTATGGGTTGAGGTACCTTAACTTCCTGACCAATCTTTGAACTTTCTGATGGTGGGTCATCGAATTTGGGTGGATTAGAAAAATCAATAGGGAAATATGCACCATTATCATCTAATGTATCAATGAAAACACTATTAATGCCACTAGTTTGACCAAACTTAAGATTAAACATATCATATTGTTGATGGATAGAGCATTGAGGTACATCAGCCGGAAAACTCCCATGATAAGTATGAAATGTATCTTTTGTACATTATTTCATACATTTCATACTTAATAAGAGTAGTTGTATAGAATCAATATTCTTTGAGGACTAGGAATCCAAGATAAGTATAGTCTTGATGGAACACACCCTGAGAACTAGGGTGGGGTATGTTCCAAGAGAGACAATTATAAGAGTGTCTATAAATCATTAGTCTCGCCAGCATTGAGCTTAGAACTTGTGGAGAGATAGAGTTGTTAGTCAAGGCCTTACTATGTTACAATGTTGGTTGATATGATATTATACAGATGGGTTACCAATTCGATTCTTTGTATGATAAATTCTTCAGATTGAGAATGACCAAGTACCATTATGAATACCTCCCTAGTTAAGAGGGAGTGTTGAAAAGTGTAACTAGGTTCAGTCTTCATAATGACATGTAATTATGATTTTAGTTAAAATATGTAAAGAAGAAAAATAAAATTATTGTAATGCTTGACTCATGGGTTTCATGAGCAAGAGATTTTATTTTTAGTTAAGTCTCCCATTGTGAGCCTTTAGGGACTTTGGCATCTAGTCATAAAAGTCTAAAGATTCATTGTCATGTATTGAAGGCATGTTACACATTGTAGAAGTCAAATTTTTTTGTAATACACCCTCCAAGACCTTGTCACTAGCCCTTACTCAAGTCGGCCTACAATGAAAGGTAAGTTATGAGTTCTTTGAATCCTTGGTATACCTTGTTGAATAAAAGTAAGACCAATCTAAAATTTACATTGGTATGCCCGTCTTCGATCATTATGATGATGGAAATAATCTCATGGGATATAACATGCATGTTGATCCATTGTTCTCACAAGCTCAATCTGATTTAGTTACTGTAGAGAAATCTAGGACATCAATAGTTAGGTGATTTCTATGCTTTAATAATTACTTGTGAGAGATTTTTCACTTCTTGATTATAATATTCTCTTGCTTATGTTCTTATAGTGTTCTTTTCATGAAGGAAATTACCAACGCATGAACAATAAAGGAGAAAAGAGACATAGTATGTAGGTTGTCAGTGAGGGCCAAAACCTCTCATTCTTTGAGAGGAAAACCTAAACAAATTCTTCTTATAGAACCTTCAATTGAAGAATACCAATACCATGACAAATACCCTTGACACTAGAGCCCTTCCAAGACCAAGTCATAAGCCTCCTCTTCTCCCTTAGATCTATGTTGCTCTTCTTCTTCCTTTTCTCAACTTCCTTCAGAATTTCAGCCTCTCCTTCACAACAGAAACCCTAGATCAAATTTTCTTCTTGAATAGTCTCTTCAAGAGGGAGAGTCTTCTCTCTCTCTTTCTCAGCTTTCTTCAGCAAAGTTTTTCACCCAAACAAGATCACCTTTATGTGGCACAAACTTCGATCTATCTTTGCCAACATCAAACTTGCAATCTTCGCATGTGTGAGGGTAAACTGGCCCAAAAACAGTGCACAATGATGACCCTTTCCTTCACTATCCTTCCTTCTTCCCCCACTAACTTTAAGGCTCCTTCTAAGATGATTTGCGCACTTGATATTAGAGACTTGCTTCACCGAATTGATGATCACCAAATGAGCCTGAGCATTATTATATATAGTGGTTGGTTCATGATAGTTAGGTTGACAT
>Ga0068628_1001267_pt1 | contig 10338 bp, 6 predicted proteins | sample InSIn2gowninarea_FD_77431 | JGI IMG/M metagenome (GOLD analysis project Ga0068628, IMG submission 77431) | Clean room microbial communities from NASA Spacecraft Assembly Facility at Jet Propulsion Laboratory, Pasadena, California, USA -... ... | reverse complement strand
GGCTTATTCTAGCCTTTGATGTCAAAGAGGGGAAATGCAAATGACCTTCATCAAGCTAACCACTCAACAGCCAAGGACAACAACAGCTTTTAAAAGGGTGGATTTTGGAGTACTGGAAAGGGATATTCATCCCATTGACCAGATTGAGCTACACAAGCAAACATGGGAGATGATATACTCCACATTAACAGGGAAAGCCATTGCTGCCCACCAACTACAAAACTTTCTTAATAATATATCAACACAGTTCTAGTTGGAGAAGGCCTACTCACAGGCTAAAGATACTAGAATCAAGTCCTTAGAGGACTTAGTCATAGATTTGGGACACGATCCCAAAGATGTAAAGGCCACAAAACAACTAATAAAAAAGAAAAATGATGATATTGCTGCACTCAAAAAGTAGCTAAATATACCCTAGCTGCATCATCCTTAGACATAGGAAGCCCTGAAGGCACAACAAGGACATGAAGAGCTCATGGACTTGGTCCTGAAACTAAATGATCAACTCAAGGAGACAGAGAAGGAGTTGGACACTTTAATTCAATCGAAGCAAAGTGACCTAGCCACAACTTCCAGAACTATCATCCCCACAGTATCAACAACAGTTCCTTCAAAATTGGCAACATCATTGGCACCTATAGCTCCACCTGCCACAACACTGCTAATTACAACTGAGTCCACTACAACAACATGTGCATCAACTGAGAAAACAACAGAGTTGGTAAAATCCATGGAGGAGATGTCCATCCAAGCAACAGATCTCAAAAGATTAAAGGAGAAAGTGGCAAGTTTGGAAACTGATTGCCAGCTTGCCCAAATTCAGCAAAGAGAAGAAACACAGAAAGCCCAAAGAATGGGAGAGAAAATTAAATTTTTGGAGAAAGATTTGACACTGCAGAATCCACTAGGATAGACTAAAGATATGCTTTGGGCCAATATCATTGACTCTGTCAATGATATTTGGCCATCAATCCAAGTCATATTTGAGCAAACAGAATTGGTGAAAATAGCCACTGAAGTGATTCAAGAAGTGAAGGAAGAACTTGGAGATAAACTAGAGGATGAAAATCGACTCGTCCACTTCCTAAACAAAAAAAATAGATATGAGCTCCAAGATCTTAACATAGAAGACAAGACTAAAGCCATTACGGAGATTAGAAATGTTCTTTCCAAAAGAAACCTCATGCACAACTTAGAAGAGAACTGTCACAACATGCAAATAGCCATTGACAGGTTCATAGCTAAGTTTCAGATTCTAAGGGACAAAGGTATTCCTAGTCCCATGGTCATCAATGTTAAACTCATGACCCAATTGGACTATAGTGATAGGTTAAGAATATTGGCAAAGGAATAGGCAAGTACATCAGCTATTAAAGCCCCACCAACAAGAAAAGTATTATATGATACATTGGAGAACCTATTTTTCCTAGAACATGAGGTGAAACATTTGTTTCTAACCAAGGCCAATTTTTCAAAATACACAGAGGCAGATGAAATCTACAGAATAATGGTAAAAATAAAGTTACCTGATGCAAAATGGTGGGAGAAAATGACAGATTTACTATGAAAAAGTTTTACATCAGAAAGTTACCACAGTAAATCTGAAAACAATGAATGAAATAGGTAAAAGAAAATCATCAGGGTCAAAGAGTAACAGAGTCAAAGAGTATCAGTGAAAGATCAAAGTAAAGAAGATTCCAACGTAGAAATACCACAACTATCAGCCAACTTAAAGGGCTCAAAAATCGACAGAAACAAACAACAACACCATAATAAGAGGGACAACAAGAAGCAGTTCTACATCTGTCTCTATCTTCATGCATGAAGATATTTTATTCCCTAGATTAAATCTCAAATTGTCATGAAATATTTTGTAATTGTTTTTTGTATAAATACTGCACATTTCAAACTACGTAGGGTGAATTCCAAGACATTTCTATAGACTTTTTCTCTCAAATCAAAGTTCTACTATATCAATGATTGGATTGGCTTGCTGGATCAAGGAATAAAGATCAGATATTTTACAGGATTCTTGTGTAAAGCAAAATACAAATAAGTATTCTCTCATGTTCACTGTTGTTTTTTCTTATGTTTCTTCATAATCTTGTTTGTTTATCTAAATACTAAATGTATAACAAGGAATGATATTTCAGAAATTGCTTGAATGCTCTCTGTCTTGACTGTTTTACATTCTAAATGTTTTCTCCTAAACTATCTTAGCTAGGAAATTCTTAACTGCTCCTTAGCTTCCGTAGTTTCTCCTCTAGTATATAGCAAAGGATTCTTAATTGCCCTTTATTCATGACCACCCTCTATTCTTCATTGTGATCCTGGTCCAAGGATTCTTAAGTGCCCTTTCACCCTGGTTAGAATCACTTCACACATTATACCTGAATATTTGCCTTTTGCTTTGCTAGCTTGCCCTGTGAACATTCCCTTTAATGATCTGATCCAGTTATGATATCCATTTATTAACTCCATAGCTCAATGGCTTGAAGACATAGATCTATGCATCTTCTCTAAAAATTCCACCACCCAGCCTTCAATCCAAAATCAAAACCCCATGAACACTAAGCACTAGCCTAATATCTCATAAAAACAAAGCTAAATTATAAAAAGAGAGCCCTCTCTGGACTTAGGTTGGCTATAACCTGAGCTTAAAGATTGGTTTGTGGTTACCTCGGATGATTCCTTCTTTTGATAACTTCTAGGGAAAACTTATGAGTGATAACATGGTGTAGGTGGAGAAATCTTGTGGAATCCATGCTTGTATTGGCCTAGTGATTAGGTGGAGATCATGGTAAAGCTAGTTATTACATGTTTATTGTGTTGGCCTAGTGATCCTGGATGGATTACGGTAAAACCTGGTTTCTATTGATGAGGGTGAGGTGATTTAGCCTTGGGATGCCCTGGTTGGTTCTTTTGGTTTGAGTCCCACATTCATGCTTGGAATATGGCATGGGGGTGAATGGATAAAGAGAGATTTGGCTCATCCATTCTATGGTCAGGTGGAACTTGGTAGTCCCATCCCAGGTTTGGATTTTGCATCATCGATATGATGTTATTTTTCCTTTTATTTCTATGAGTATTATATTTTTTTAATATGTGGATCATATGGCTGTGATTTCATTAGTATTTCTGTTGCTATTATGTTGGTTATGCATATGCTTTATGACAGTGACTATGTGTGGATCTCATCATGTTTTTAATTATAAATGAATGGAAAATGTATCTATGACCTAATAGATGATAATGCAACAAATGATATGAGGGAACAATGGTTCTTAGTGATTCTCAAATAAGTATGAGATCCCTATGCTTAAATTTGTTGTTTAAACCTATAGATTACATATTTGTGATATGTTTAATGAAATCCCTGTCATGGCTAGTAGGGGTCTGGTTAAGGGCTTATTCAAATATTTTATTTTACATCATTGTTTTCCCATTATTTTACTAATTTGAAGATGTCATTCAATTTTGGATAGTGAATTGAGCCCTAGGCCTGAAAAAGTGGCTTAAATCCAGGGGACGTTGGCACAGAACTAGACAAAATAGTCCCTGGATGCTAGCATGCCTATAGCATGAGAGCATATGGAGCCTCCTAGACACTGGTAGGCCTATAGCATGAGAGCGCCTAGAGGTTAAGTGGTCAAAAACATCAGTGGGACCCAAGGTCTAGCTACTTGAAGAGTTGGGATGGCTCTCATGGGTCCTGTAGTTGATGTGGAAGGTCAATATGTTGTGTTTTCATCAATTCCATTTCCTTAAGGTCATAGAGGAGGTTGAATATAATCATAGTAGCCTCATGTCACATGTTTACCCTAGTTGTTACATTACTTGGGTAGATGTGGAAGGAGGGTGTTACACATATTTATTTTGTTTTGTTGTACACTGGGTGTAGGTGTATGTGTTGTATGTCAAGTGTAGGTGCATGTATTTCATGGTGTTGTATGTTGTGTGTGGTTGTATGGGCATGATGCACACTATGTGTATGTGCACATGGTTGAGGAGAAGGCACTGAGTTTTTTTTTCGGGTGTGACAATCGATTCAGAGTGCGTATGGAGTAAGGACAAAGGTAGAATCTAAGCATTGATTAAAGGATAAGTATGTGTATTTTATTTTAGTTTTATTATGCATGTGATTTATGATCCTGTCCTACAATGATTACATGTGATCGATGATTTTGGTTTATCATGATTACATGTGCTCTATGATTTTGTTCTATGATGGTTGTGTTTTGAGATAACCTTATATGATATGTTTATACATAATGATTTGAATAAAGATGCCAATTTTACTTATTTTGATAGGAAGTAAATAGGAATCAAAGTGTACCTTATTGATGGGCTACCAATGAGGTATGTTGTGAATTTATTTCAATTTATTTTAAATTTAATGAAATTTATGTTCTTTTTATAGGAAAGCATGTAAAATGCTTGGTTGGGTGGTCGAACTCGACAACAAGGATCGACAACAACAAAAAAAGGAATTGGAACAAGCATCAACATGTTGGTAAAGTATTCAGGAACAAGGCCATTATGGGACACTCGCACCCAATATTTTCCATTGATTTCCATGAGCATGTTATAATTGGGGTGATGGTTTTGAAGCAGGGATATTCCTTGGTTTTTAGACCTTCCAATGTGAGAAAACCTTGCCAAGGGATGGACTGCCTAGGCTGGGGGTGCCAACAGAACTTGGAAGGTGTGTGACTACATGGAGAGGGGTGACTGGGTTTCTTGAGGGACTGTGTAACAGAGAAGGGAAGGTCGTGAATGGATTTGTTTTGGTAATTAGAATTACCAGATGGAACTAGATGCACTTTGGGAGTGCACCCTAGAAAATGATCTGGTAACTATTCACTGAGAGGACAAGTGGTGCATGATTGTAGCTCTGGGCATTCGATGCAAATTTGACTTTGACAATGTATTATGGACTTCCTGGGAAGGAGGTGAATCCTGGTACTATTTTTTAGGGTGGAGGTGTGAGCCTCTAGATTCTCTTCTTGATTGATATGAACATCATATCATTTTATTTGTTGGTTGAGAAAATGTGTATATATGTATATCATTGTAAATATTGCATCGAGTTGGTTTATGAATCTACACAGAAAGTATGTTTGTTTGTTGGTTGAAGAAAATGTGCTTAAATATATATGGTTGTTATTGTAAATACCATAATGAGTTGTATTATAAAGCTCTAGTAAATGGTATGATTGTCATGTTTTAGCAGTAATCATTGTAAATATTGCAACGAGCTTTGTTATAAATCTCCATTGGAAGTATTTTTTTTCAACAGTATTTTTAGTTATGGGTGTCATTAAACACTGAGGACGATCTTCCCCCAAAGGGGAGGGTTCTGTAATAGCCCTGGTTAAAAATCCATGTAAAAAAAATATAAGACCAAGGTCATGGAACACATATTCCAAGTTGAATGGTGGTAAAAAATCCTAGTGGGTGTTCATTCGGTTTATTTTGGCTAAAGGAATTTGACAAAGGCAATGGCAAAGGATTTAGAAAGGAAAAATGGAATTTTTGGCACATTTATTTATGAAAATAATGGAAATTAGGAGGAAAGGAAGGTGAAAGGTCACAAGTTTCATGTGAGGAGGAAAATGATGGAAAATAATGGAAATTGAAGAAAATAGAAGCCTCATTGATAAAAAGGCTTCTGAGGATCAGTGGGCAGGTTTGGTCAGGGTAAGCTTTTGGTTAGTTCAGTTTTGGAGCTCTCATTCTATTCTCTCTCTCTCATACTCTTGGACACTTAGAGTTTTCTTGGAGCACTCTTGGAGAGTGTGGCATACTTAGATTCTTGGAGAAATAAGGCAAAGGAAGAGCAGGAAAACACAAGAGGACATTGGGATCAACAACTACATCAGGTTTTGCTTGCAGGTACTGAGTTGCATGTATGTTTTCCTCACTAGTTTTGGCATGCATGGCATATGCATGTATTTTTTTGGTTATGATCTGTCATTGGCATGGAGTGGATTTTCCTAGCCTTTCCATTTCCTGGATAGCCATGGTGTTATGGTTTTTACTTTTGTTTTCTGGTTGGTTTTCTTACACCTTTGGCTGTGGGTTGAGTTATTAGTTCCTATAATCCTTGGTTGGACAAATGCTCTAGAAGCCCTGTAACAACTTGGGTTGAGTTACTAGTCCTGGAAGCCTTGGTTGGAAAAATGCTTTTGAAGCCCTTGGTGGGTTGAGTTACTGGTCCTGGAAGCCTTGGTTGGAAAAATGTTTTAGAACCTCGGTGATAGTTGTGGGTTGAGCTACTAGTCTTGGAAGCCTTGGTTGGAAAAACACGTTGGAAGCTTGGAGATAGCTGTGGGTTGAGTTACTAGTCTTGGATGTCGCATTGGAAAAACACTCTGGAGCCTTGGACAACTGGGGTAGAGATCGATCTAGTGATGATTTGTGATGTCTGATCGTGAGGCGGAATCATTGTTTGATAGGTTAAGGTGGTTTGGCTTCTAGAAGCCTTGGTTGAGTTTTGATGGATTGTTCCATGAGATCCCACGTTCATGCTTGGTATAAGGCATGAGGGTGAATGATTGAAGAGATATTTGGCTCAACCATGTCTATGGTCAGGTGGTTTGTGGATGTCCCAAAACTGGTTGGCCTTTGCATCGTTAATATGAGGTTGTTACTCCTTGTTAACTCATGAGTATCATACTAGTTTATATGTGGATTATATGGCTATTCCCTCCTTGGTATTTCTGTTGTTATTATGTTGGTTATGAACATGTGTTATGACAGTGGTTATGTATGGATCTCATCATGTTTTTACTTGTAAATGAATGAAAAATGTATTTATGGCATAATAGATTAAATTACTACTAATGTGTTGAGGCATAAATGCTTCTTAGCAATTCTTAGATAAGTATGAGACCCCTATGATTAGTTATGTTGTTAAGACCTATAGCTTTCATGTTTATGACATGTTTGAAGAAATGTATGTCATGGCTAGTAGGATTCTTGTTGATGTTTTTGCAAATGTATCTTTGTTTCACGTGAAATGTTATTTTTGAAGGTGTCATTTAGTTTAGGGTAGGGTCCTGGGATCCGGGCCTGAAAAAGTGGCACAAATCCTAGTGTTGCAGGCATAGAACTGGGGAAAAAGTCCCCAGACACTCCCTTTCCCTTGTTGTGGGAGCTTCTGGAGCTTCCTAGACGAACCTTGGTCCATATCAAGGGAGCCTCCAGGGGTTTAATGCATTAAAAATTCAGTTGGTCTCAAGGGCTGGTTACCTGAGTGGTTGGGATGGCTCCTAAGAGTTTTGTCGCTAATGTGCAAGGTCTGTGTGATGTGTTTCACTGGTTCTACTTCCTTAACTAACACATAGGGAGTCGAATCATGTCATAGTAACTTCTCATTACATGTTTACCCTGGTTGGCCAGTTACTTGGGTAGATGTGGGAGGAGGGTGTTACATCTTTATAATTTTTTTCCATCACCCCAAAAATGACATGGAATTTTGCCACTTCTACAACTATGTTCCCAAAATCCTTACTTACACTCAATACGACAAGATCAAATGTATGATAGTTGGATTTGACTGCGTCTTTCATCATCCCATGTACAATTTCACAGGTAGCTATCCTTTAAAAACTTTTTCCTTCCATAAATTTGTTTGTGGTCTTCCTTTATGATTTAATTTTTCCCTTATTCAATATGAAATTATATTAGGGATTAGCCATATCCTATAGTCAATTTACAGATTTCTAGCCCTACAAAGATAATTTCAGTGATGTCTTATAACCCAATAATGGTTACCATGGGAAGAAATGGGTATTGATGTAATTACCATGAGTAGAAGATATAGGGATTCTATATTAGAAGTAATGACTTTTGAATATTGCTAGTGAAAATAGTTTTAAGTGAAAAAAACAATATTATGCAAGCACTAAAATTCATATATTTCTGCTTAAAACTTCAATGCATTCTTTAAAAAAAGTACTAAAGTTGTGGCTAAGTCATACCCAACATAAACTAAAAGATATTAAACTAGATCGACAAGATAATGGGGATTAAAAAATGGATAACAAAGGTCCAAATTAAAGAGATCTAGTAATTGTTACTAATTAAGGGGTCCAAACTACCACCCATATAGCCATTAGAGCTTGGGTGGCAATGCTTGAGTGTAGGCCTCAGTTGATGATAATTTTTAATCATTGGAATCAAAATCGAATCAATAATATTGCAAGGTAGTAGGCAAGACAAAATAAGATGAAAGAAATAGATCCAATTCATCCAATTATTTTCATCCTATTGAAATACTAGTGTAACTTGAGGAATTTTTTATTTCTACGTAAGAAAAAAATAAAGCCAAGTTATCATAAATCAATTCTACCTAACAAAATTTCTACCTAGGTTTGTAGTGGTGTTAGGTCAATTTTGTTGGTGAAAATGGAATGGAAAGATGGACTTAATATGATCAATTGAAATTCAAATTTGTATGTAATGAAATGAAATTTAAAATTGTTTCACTAAGTCAACCCTAAGTGAAGGACAATATAAAGAGGACCTGGAACCAAAGAGGGTTTAGGATCAAAACCAAATGCAATAATACATCGAGTGACCCTTAATTGACTCAATAATTAAGGGTTCAATACCAAAACATTATTAGAAACATTGTTTTTTATTATCCTGGATGCTACTCTAAAACTGTGATTTTATATAAATTCCTCACTTAAATCCCAAGAAGGGCATAGGCCAAAAGTATTTACTTAGCCTAACAACAAGAAAATTTATTGAAGGAAAGAACTTGTTTCATATTTATTTCATTCAGAAAGCTTAAATTTTGAATTTAAAAAAAGTGTGAATGTTTAAATTTTAGTTAATCTCATAAAAGTGAAAATCATGACTAGCTTGTAAACCTAAACTCAAGAATAGAGACCCTCTATCAATCAATCTAATGATAAAATTAAAACCCTGTGAATACTAAACTATGTTTACTAGATGATATAAAGTAGGCTGATAAATATACTGGAAAGAAATCAAATTCTTTTATAGTAGGGGAATTACTAGCTTTGAATAATGTATTAGCTCAAACATCAAAGGTATGAATGTACTACTTGAATGTAAAATTTGTAACACGAGAGAAAAAATATTAATATCACCATATTAAAATACTAATAAAAAATTTAATTAGAAAAGAGAATCAACACTCAAATTTTTTGGAGATGAGTATTTGGAAGAGCACATGATCCATATTCCATAAATTAAAAACACGCTTACCAACAAGATTTTCATGCAGCAAATGTCCCTCGGGTTTGCATCATGAGTAAATAGAAAATAAAAATTAAGCATCAATTTTATATTTTTGAAATAGTAAGTTGGCAAGAAAGGTCTTTTTATACTTATTGTTAAGGCTACATTTATTTTTCTTATGAATTATTAACACGCGTTTAATAAAACTAAGTACATGCGCAAGTTTTTTTTTTCATATTTAAAAAAAAATGGTTTCCAAGAATTTAACATAGTTGTGGAAAGTCTCTTTTTGTATTGTTCTTAGTTAGAGGTCCCACCTCTTAGTTTAGCTAACATATACTCATAATAGTTATTGCATCTTACATCTATTCTCTTGTCTACTTTCTTGCCTAGCTGTGTCAATTATTTGAAAGCACTCATATCCATTGTAATCAATTTGAATTGACAATAGGAAAGAATCATGGGTTGATCAATCAAATATTGCATATTGTTGAACCCATTACAACATTTAAAGTTCAATTTACAATATTAGAAGATAGTTTGTTGCAGATTGTTGGTGAAACACACATTGTAAGACATCAGGAAGAACAAGTTCCAAGCGTACAAAATGTTGGTTAGAAAAATTTGAGGTTAAACCTCTATGTTTAGGGAGTGAATTTATTCATAATAATAAGTTATGAATTATATATAATGAAAAGTACAAACCCTTATTCAAAACTATCCAATTTTGAATTTGAGTCTATCCTCATATTATCAAATGAATATGCCAGATAATATTTATCTAGGATCTATAGTTGAACAATTAAAGCACCCAATTCATAATTCATGAATTCAATTAAAAACAACAAACATTTGAAGAATAATAAACTTTTGATTTTATTGAAAGGCTTCAATTAATAAATATCTAAAGTAAAATACATGCATAATTAAAGTTGCAATGGGAGAGACAGACAAAAGGTGTAATATAAATGTTCAAATATTTTGATTTTCACCAAAATCCGAGAATACAATTTTGGGCAAGTTTGTTTGTTTGTTTGTTTGTTTGTTTGTTTTTTTTTTTTTTTTTTTTTTTTTTTTTTTTTTTTTTTTTTTTTTTTTTTTTTTTTTTTTTTTTTTTTTTTT
>Ga0068628_1001266_pt1 | contig 10345 bp, 11 predicted proteins | sample InSIn2gowninarea_FD_77431 | JGI IMG/M metagenome (GOLD analysis project Ga0068628, IMG submission 77431) | Clean room microbial communities from NASA Spacecraft Assembly Facility at Jet Propulsion Laboratory, Pasadena, California, USA -... ... | reverse complement strand
GTGGAGAGTGCTTAGAGTTTTTGGGAGACCTATTTAGTGTGTGTTTGTTTCTATCTTTGCTATTGTTAATCTATCACTACTTTTACTTCCTTGTCATAGTTTGCTACCATGGCTTTACCGATCACATGTGAGAGGGGCATAGAGCCACTTTGGTGATGAACTCTCCTACTGGTCATTAGGTAAATCATCTTTACCTATCTTCTCTTTAGCATATCCAAACCTTTTCCTGTATTTTTGTAGTCTTTTTATGGATTTAGCATTCTGCCCCTGGAGTTTTACAGGTTTGAATATACATGCTCTCATTTTTTATTATTAGGGCTATTTTTTCTATTTTTGATGAGGTGATCACAGGAAGAGGGGAGTCTCCTTAATACGACATGTACTAGAGGATCCTCTAGCATGGGATGAACTATGGTCGAGGCTCCTTATTGCTTATCTACTCAATGCTATTATCTATCTAGACAAGAGTAGTGAGACATTTCCTATGGGGATGGTCCCTATTATTAGAGACATGGTCCTTCATGAGCAACAATATGCATGGTGCCTAGCTATCTTAGCATAATTGTACCATGATTTGCATTCATTTTTCAAGGTGGAGAGAGGAGGGAGATATGTGGCTCACTCCATGATACTATAGGCATGGGCCTGTGATCACATAAGCATCTCTAGACTGACCTCTCCACCATTAGACCTTCCTAACAACGTGCCCACATGGTAGCGATGGGTGATTACATAGGGTCTTGAATTCCCTAATGTTGATCTAAAGGGATGGAGGGTATGGTTGGACATACTTAGGGAGTCCCAGATGTACTGGCATCCCTATAGATATGCCTCAGAGTGAGATGAGGATATGTATGAGCTAGCCTGGGTGAGACACCCCACATATATCCAGGCACATTGAGCACTGGTTGAGCTATATAGGCCAGAGTGGGTACTTTGATAGTTTGGGATATAGCAAGGGATATCGGATGACTATAGAATAGTTGTATGCTATTATTATAATAGGGATTTCATAGAGGACTACGAGCTAGTACCAAATTGGGATTCTAAGTGTACATCCCCCAATGAGGACTCTAATTTTGATGATGACCTAGATATTGATGGTCCTGAGCATACCAAGGACTATATGGATTGGTGGCGAGGATGTAGTCCTCACATTCTAGGCATATAGGAGGAGGAATAGGATAAGGATGATAGAGAAAAAGATGATGTAAGGGATGTATAGACTGGGTGGGACATGGAGAGCACCCATGGTGGATGGGGCTCATATGACATGGGCGATGCATGCAATGAGATGCTCAATGCAGGTCATGATGATAATGAGGAGACTGATCCGGACTAGGATGATTATGAACCAGAGACAAGGGAAGATATAGATGCAAGCGAAGATGAGGAGGATGATGACAATATTTATTCTTTTTATCTTGTATATTATTTTTGTTTTAATTTGTAAATGCATGCAATTCTGATATGTGATTTTTGTGTTGTTTGTAGATGATGAGGATCTTGAGTTAGATGTGGCTCGGTTACATGGACTTATAGGATAGAAGGATGTTGAGATTAGAGAGATGCAAGGCTAGCTATGATATGGCAAAGGAGGAGACTATGCTAGCCTGTACTAGGACCTACAGAAAGCAAATGCATAGATACAATATCTCTATGAGCAACTACGTAAGGCCAAGAGAAAAGCAGGTGAAGAGAAAGCAAAGGTCGAGAAATACGAGGCTAGGTGTGGGGGTAGTGGTTCTAGTAGGGCTACTAGTTCTAGTGTAGGGTGAGGAGGTCCTTCTGGGAGGTGCTAGCTCTAGGCTCATGATGACTACTCAGCCATGCTAAGATTTTATAAAATGATGAACCCTTTCTATGATATAAAAGATGAGCTTTATTTATTTATTATGTTATTTTTGGTATGTGTTTATGATAATATATGAGAGCTGAAACTCTACACTAAGAGGCATGTAATGATATAATGATCTAGGAGCTAAAACTCCACACTAAGGGGCATTCATCAATTTTAATTTGACAAAAATTGGCTATGAAAGAGGATCGTAAGTGGTCCACTTTTAACAAAAATAGAGCACCGATGCTCCTGTTGTGATGTCAAAATGATCCCCCATTTTCTTCATCATGATGTGGGTTATTTCATATGTCCTACTGTCAATTTTGTTAGTGTTAGTAAGATCATAAATTTCTATCAAATGACATAACCAGAGGGCCTTGTGCCCCCACTAGTGCTAGCTTCATTCCATTATTGTTGTGCCCCTATGATAGTGGGTTCTTTCATCAGATTTCCTTGTGTGTACAAGATCCTTGGGTTGTGTTGTGGCATGGAGTTCTTGTAAATCTCCAATTTCTCATTATCTATATGTACCAAAGTCTTTTTTTTTCCTCTTATTTTTCAAATGATATGGCTTTCTTATCCACCAAATCTTGGATGATATCCTTAAACTTCTTGTATTCACATGTTTTATATCCATAGACTCTATGATATCCACATAATCCTCCTATAGGTTTTGTGGCCTTTTGGTTTACAGGTGGTAGTTGAATCAAACCCTTTTCTAGCAATGAATGTAACAACTCATCATGATTTTCTATAATCTTGGTGTATACTTGAGGAGTTTCATGCTTGGTTGGACAAGGTGTTTTTGTTACCATTGCAATTGTTGTGATCATTCTCATAGTTTATGGTTTTCTTTCTTCCTTTTTAAGTTTTCAAGAACTAATTTTTACCATGTGTTTCTCTTTTCGAATCATAGACATAATCATCTCAGAGAGGGGTTGTTCTAGATAATTGAAAAATTCTAATATCATCTCATCTCTAAGAGATTTTACCAACATATGTTTTAGCTCTTTCTCACTCAGGTTTATGAATGTTGTTATTTTCTTCCATGATGTTACAAATTTATCAAATGATTGATTCTCACCTTGTCTCATTCTTGCCAAATCAACAAGGGTTGGTTTTCTCTTCATGTTGTGTTGATATTGATTTAAGAAATTTTGTTTCAATTGCCAATAACTTGTGATGCTTTGATTTTTGAGACTATAAAACCATTTGGAAGCTTCTTCCCCTAAACTCAGTTGAAATAATCTTGCTAACATATCTGTATCATTTTGATGGTTGCAAGTTGCTTCCTTAAAGATTGCGATGTGCATTCTGGGTTCACTAATAACATAATATTTGTTGAAATCTATATCTTCCCCTTCCCATATTTTGCTTCTTATTTTTGCACAAAAGGGGTGTCTTTCATTTTGTTGTTCACCCTCTTTTTCTTTACTTAATAAGGTTAGCTTTTTTAATTATTCAACCATTATTTTTAGTTGTGCCATTATTTTCTTTGATTTCTCTTTTTCATTTTGTGTAGTTGCCTTATTATCATTTTGCTCATTCTCTAGGAAATCACATTTTTTGGTTTCTTCCTCATTCTTATGTTCCGGTATTCTAGGGGTAAATCTTCCATTTGGATATATCTATTCTAGAATTAGTTATTTTGTCTAGCTCTTTTATAATTACTTTCCTTACACACATTTGAGCTTTTTGATAAGATGATGTGCTTACTATTTTTCTCACCTCTATATATTTAATCTTTTTTTCTCTATCTAAACAATAAGCGTAAGCATTGATAAGTTCTTGTGCCACAAGGTCAATTTCAAGTTCTATTTCTATTTCACTATCTATTTCTTCATCAAATTCTATTGCCTCATCATCCAAATGTTCAGAATTAGCCTCTTTTGTATTATCTATTCATGACTTTTAGAATGTTTGACAAGTGTTAGAGATGATGAAGTTTGATGAAGGTTTTTTTTTTATCAGCTCAGGGGCAAAAGGACTTTGGTTAGGGAAAAGCATATAAAAATTGACATGACTCTCTTAAAAAAGAATGGGTTGCGGGCGATCCATTTTAGGATGATTTAGACCACAAGCGGTCCTATTAAGGGGTGACTTGACAAGAGTTATCCTAGAAGATGACCTAATACTATTTGTAGTTAAAAATTCATGGATTATGTGCAATGAATGAGCTATGGTGGGATCTCTAGTGAACCTATAGAATATCCCAAGGCATGTTATAAATTCTTGCACCATCCTCAATTTATCTTCATTAAGATTTAGATCATTAGATTTTTAGAGCGAAAAAGGACTAATTGTAATTGATTTTCAAGAGGTCGGACTTTGTTTTTTAAGACTTATTCTTCAGGTTTCTCATTGTCTTTTGATTCCCCATGATAACATTCATCATCCATCATTTTTATACATGTTTGGCTAGGGTAATCATTATCTTCAAAATCTCCATGATAAGATTCCTCATCCAAAAAATTAGTTTCAATAGCCAAAGGGACACTAGCTTTGTTTAACCTAGCATTTTTTCTTATTGATGTTACACCTTTCCATGATTTTCTTTTTCTGTTAGTTTACTCAGGTTTTGATTGGTTTAACAGGAGGAGATATAATGACTTGTTCATGTTTTTATTTGATTTTAATTAGAAGGTTGCATGTTCAATTCATGTCAGGTTCACCAAATGTTTACAAATATTTTAAGAATGCAAATAAGCAAATTACCTACAATCTTAGAATACTTGTTTTGAGCTACGGATAGCAATTTAGACCACACAGATGTATGAAGAAGATATCTAAAAACTAGAATTATGGTAACAATACCAATCAAGAACTACCATTTATATACTTACCTCACCAAGCATACCTAACACTGAAAGATGATGATGCATATGATGTTTTAATGATGAATGAATCCTACTCCAATGATCATGACCTAAAATATTATCAAAAGAGGATCACGAGTGGTCTATTTACTGTTGTTAAGGAGCACTGATGATGTATATTCCCTAAAGAGGAGCATCTGTGGCCTTGTTTAGAGTGTTTCTTACTTTCAAATCAAGTTGAGCATTAGCATGTAGATGTCTTGAATGGAGATGAGATGTCAGTATAGATCATTGATGTTAGAATAGCTTGCATAAGGAAGTACACAAACCATAGCATTGAATGGTGGTATTAAAAGACACCTAAAGGATTACCACCACCAAGACTAGATATGGGATCATGTATCTCCTTAATGTGGACTTACTATTAGATCCCTATTTATATAGATAGTAATATGACCTACTCCTTAGGTTGGCATGTACCTACATCTATAGGGTTAGCCCACAACATATAATAACATTCAAGATAACCATTAATATCATAACCATATTCGAGATAAGAATTGATATTATTGCATTAAGTATTCTAGGTGTGTGTTAGTGTAAGCAAATATATTTATTTAAATGCATAAATAAATTTTATGTCATAACATATGATTCATGAAGATCCCAAATAGAGCCCATCAATTTTGAGAGATGATGTAAGAAATTTTGGCTAAAATCAGCAAGTCTCAGAATAAGTAATGGTAAGTGATGATTCATGAAGATCCCAAATAGAGCCCACTAATTTTGAGCAATGATGTCAAAAATTTTAGTTAAAATTAATGGATTCCAAAATAATTAATGGCGAATGATGATTCATGAAGATCCAAAATAGAGTCCATCGATTTTGAGAGATGATGTCAAAACTTTTGGCTAAAATTAGCAGGTCTTAGAATAAGTAATGGCGGGTGATGATTCATGAAGATTCCAAATAGAGCCTATTGATTTTGAATGATGACATCAGAACTTTTGGCTAAAATTAGTAGGTACTAAGAAAATCCAGATCATCAACGGAACCTAGAGAAAAGAAATAAGACCCTTCATACTAAGGTAAGAGTAATGGATAAGAAGTAACACTTGGGTTCACTTGATCTTAAGTGTTTGACCCCCGGGGCCCTGTTAATATGTCGAATTCAACTCAATTTCACATAATACTAGCATTTTATTCTCAAACTAAGTTGATATACACTTTAAAACCCTCCATTACTCTATTCATTTAGAACTACAATATGGATCATCAATTGTTGCAGAGAAGTAGATAGCTACCGATAGAACATAGTGCCAGATCATACCTATCAAACTGTAGATGAGTATTTATTAAAATAGCTATAGTACCATGTTCAATCAACTACAGAGCTAAATAAGTAGTATTCAACAACATGTCAAGAGGATTGCAGCTCAATGAATATGAATGTTTAGAAATTTCAAATTCCTAGATAGTCATGTTGTTGGTACTTATTCATTGTGTAATATAACATAGTTGTAATATTTAATGTAAATAGTTTTCTTCACTTGCTTTAATCAAGATGAGTAATTATGTTTATTAATGATAGACAACAACCTAGCAGAGCATGTAAATGTATAAATGGTGAACTGTTAGAAATCAAAGAGGTTGAACATTCTAGAAAATTTGCCTAGATCTGTAAGATACTTTCATATATGATAATGTAAATAGATAATTCTTTGCCCTTTTTGCAAGAAGTGGCTATTTATTGCTTTTGTAAATGTTATGTATAAGATTATGTCTTAAGTTATGGTTATGTATTGTGATTGCAAGACCCTAAGGGTAAGATAGCTTGCTATTCTTAATTTTGGTTATGGATTGTTTCCTATGCTGCAATGCCCAGGCTGTGAAGTTCTTATTTTAGTTTCAGTTCAATTTGTTAATCTCTTTCTTGTAACTCTATACCTTTTATCTCTTTCCTATTACTTTTAGCCTTTATAATAGATAGGAGCTAGCCTATAACTTAGAGATTGAGCATAAAATAACTAACTCTATGGGATAATCAAAGGGTCCCACTAGTCACTGGTCCAAGAAAATGTGGGCACAGTTAATTATAGGGTTGGGGTACTGCATACCCCAACCCTATGGGAAGCCCACTCATCCCATCCCTACATTTGGAAAGGCCCTTGGTGAAGACCCCTGTATGCCAGCTTAGTACATGATGAGGAAAGAACATGGATCCTCCTTTTGAAGAATGATGTAGAAGTTGATAACATAGAAAACAAGCCTAACGTATGATGTGGAGGCTATATAAAATACTCATATTACATTCACCACCATGTAAACTATGGTGCATGATAAATATTTACTTCATTGCTGGAAGCCAAAGGAGAATGTTGGGGTCATGTAGAGACTTGGTGCAACATTGAGCAAAATTCAAAATATGAGAAGCTATATCTTGATGAGTTCGCATTCTGATAAAGAAGATTATTAGTGAAAAAATATCCCCCACACACCAATAGGTTCCATACCATTCTTCTCTCATCTAGTAATCTACAAAAAAATATTCAGAGAGCAAGGGTAGCATGTAAAAGAGGATAGTGTGTGTCAAGTAAATGTATCCCACATTGTGGGAGGATGTACTATTGATATTTGTTTCAAATTGAAGAAGGCCTAAGGGGTGAGAAGATATATGAAAGATAGAATAAAGAACAAATAATCTTTAATTAATTTTGTAAAAATATTCTTCAACAGTGATGAAGGGCCATTGAGAATTTTGTGAAGAAATAAAAGAAATGGATGTTTCTTTGTTTGATCTAATGAATTTGTTTCTCAACTTGGATATTGATGGTTTTCTTATTGAAGAGAAGAGAGAAGAAAATGATGATGGAGGAATGTTGGCTAATCCACCAAGATGAGGTAGATGAAGAGTGCTTCATAGAGGAGGCACCAAATCAGTATGAAAATATTCTCATAGAGGAGAATGATAAAGCAAAAGAAGAAACATCAAGGAAGAGTGTTATGAAGACAAGGGGCATTGTTGGCTTTGTTTTATGAATACCATTCACTTGGAAAAGATGTTTGCTCTCTTTAAAGAGAAAAATAAGATGCAAAAACTTGGTTCGATGATTACCCAAGTATTGAAGAAGAAGACATGGAGGCCATAATCTCCATGCTCATGGAAAAAGATTACTCATCAATACTGAATGATATGGTGTTTGATGAAAAGAGCACACATAATTATCTCATTTTGGAGGTAGAAGATGAGAAAGAAAAAGGATAAGAAATAAGTGTTGGTGAACTTCAAGCTATCATGAATATGGAGGCATCATTAATTGTTGAAAGTGAAGATCACTCACTGTTGATTGGTATAATGTAACCTCAAGGGTTTGGTCTTATCGTGTTCTCCATTACTTGCAATAGTAGGGTCCTTGAAAGAGCATAAGGTGGTGGGAGAGTGCCCTCGTTGGGGTTTTCTACTTAATCTTTGGATTATAGGCTGGTTCCTATCTATAGTAAGTTCAAAAGAAATTAGAAAGAGATAAAAGATGATAGTAACAGGAAAGAGACAAATGAACAAAATACAAATGTAAACTAAAACTAACTAGCCAAGGCATTACTGCATAGGCAACAATCCATAGCCAAGATTATGAATAGTAAATTATCTTACTCTTGAGGTCTCATAATCATAATACACCGCCACAACTTAAGAAAGTACTTCATGCATAACATTTACCAAAATATAATGAACAAACACAAACTATGAAGGGAAAAGCATCATCATATTGTATTATCATATGTAAAGCATCTCATACATTAGGAAAATTTGCTAGAATATCCTACCCTTGGACCTATAACAGTCTACTATTTATATATTTACATCTACAATCAAGTGGTTGTCCACCATTATTACATTTAATTACTCTATTAACTAGGAATAGTGTAAGAAACTATTTACTAATTTCCAAATAATAATTACAACTATGCTAAATTACTAAGTACAATCACTACCAAGGTTTGGAAATTTATTATCTCTGAACTGCTTTACTTCCCAACTGTAATCCTTCTGATATATCGTTGACTTCATCTTATTACAAATTTAGCTAATTATGAAGGCATGGTGCATCAGCTTGATTGGTATTACTTACCCCTATGTTCTATCGGCAACCATCTAACTCTTTGCAACCATTTATGGCAATTACTAGAGTTCCAATTTGTATGGAACAGTGAGAGAAATGAAGAATGTATCATTGAAATCCAAGGAAGAATCGCTACTATCATGTGGAAATGAGTCATGGTCGACACATTGAAAAAGCCTCAAGGGTCAAACACTCATGATTAAGTGGACCCAAGTGTTCTCCTTAATTCATTATTCCTTTGTCAGTATGGTGGGTTCTATTTACCTTTGGTGGGGTTTTGTCATGGTAGAGACTTGCTTTAACACCCATCAATTTTTGGTAAAATGTCTGATGTAATCACTCAAAATTGGTGGGTTCTATTTTTCTGTTCTTCTAAAATATCTCCCATTGAATTGGTCTCTATGTAGTACCCACTGAAGACTATCTTAGCACCCACTTTTTTTGACAAAAGATATGACATCATTGCTCCAAATTGATTGGTCCTAGAGGATGCACTTCTTACAATATCTCCCATTGATTTTTGGTACATGGTGGAACTTTTTCTTTGAAAATCCATGGGCTTTACAATATTACCCATTGGTAACTTTGATTGACTTTGACTCAATAGAGACTCATATTTACAATATTTATTTCCCTTACATGTTATGATATTTATTTCCCTAGACATTTATTTCCCTTACATGTTATGATATTTCTTGGACATATTACAACACTTCTCGGATATTACTTAGATGTATTTATAGCACCTTATTACCTCAAATATATACACAGTTACCAAAACATGCCTGACTAAACAATGACCAACATCCAAGAGTTATTTACATGACAACACCCACTTTTAAACAAGATAGCAGTTAAGTTACCAAAACTATTTAAGACCTATTTACATGACAACACCCAGACTATTGATAGCACCCGAATTTTAGGAAATTTTTTGATAAAATTAACTAAGTATAAAGAACAAAGATCATTTCAATATTTACAAGGTCATGAAATGGGAGTAAGAAAAATGAATTATGAATGAGTTTACTTGAAAGGAATGAAAGAATGAAGAATGGCATAACGTTACTTTGTTTTTAGAGTGTAATTATGAAAGAATAACAATCTTCTGGAGGCTCTTAGGGTCTCAACTTGCTTGAGAATTGAACCTTTACTTGCTGCTACCACTTACCTTTCCATATGAAGCTTTTATAGAATTTTCAAGAAATGGAATTAATTCTTCAAGGAGAAAATATTGGAGTTTGCTATATAAATCTTTTAAATCTTGATAATCTATCTATGAAAAAATAAGACATGCTTGTAGTTTGACTGTATTTGCTCTAAAACCTGTTAGCAAATTCTTTAGTATTTGGATGTATAAAAATCTTGCAATTGCCTCCTGATTCAAGTCATTTATTTATTGCAAATCTAAGATTCATTTCTCAAAAAAAGACTATTCTAAAAATTGTATTGTATTTTCCACCCATCAGTTGGCACTACCCTATACATCTTATTGTTCCCATAATTTGGAAGACTTTAATTCAATCAAATAATGAAAGAATTTATTAATAAAACCAATCTCTATGTT
>Ga0068628_1001262_pt1 | contig 10354 bp, 9 predicted proteins | sample InSIn2gowninarea_FD_77431 | JGI IMG/M metagenome (GOLD analysis project Ga0068628, IMG submission 77431) | Clean room microbial communities from NASA Spacecraft Assembly Facility at Jet Propulsion Laboratory, Pasadena, California, USA -... ... | reverse complement strand
TAATACGATTTTTCCGTTAGCAATGTGGAAATCTGGGGCTCCCAACAAAATGATACACTTTTCCTGGCTTGTGTTTCATAATAAAAATCTTACCTGGTAGAATCTTCAAAAGAGGAATTGGGTTGGTCTAGGTATTTGTTTCCTGTGCAGAAAGGAGGAAGAAACTAACTCACATCTATTCCTAAATTGCTCCTTCACAATACAGTTATGGATGGATCTAGCTCATTATTTTGGGCTCAGGTTGGTGACACATTCTACTATGCAAGAAGCTTTGATATGGTGGAGCTCTCAGGAAAAAAGGCTTAGATCTATTCCGCAACTTCTTCTATGGTCGATATGGAAGTGGAGGAATTGTTTAGTTTTTCAAAATGGGAAGGAAAATAAGAAGCCTGTGCTAGACAAGATTTTAGCTACTATTCATCCCTCCCAACAAAGATGCTACTATTCATCCCTCCCAACAAGGATGACAGATCATAAAATCAAAAATAAAATTTCAAGGAACAATGCAGTTTTACAGATGGGCTTCCCACGAGCTTTATTTGATGGGGCTTCTCAGCAGGGTACATGTGCTTGTGGTGTTTACATTGAAATGAATGAAGAGCAGAAAATCTCCATTTATTGGAATGGAGGAAAGGGTATGAACAATAAAGCTGAAGCAATGGCTTTTGCTGGTCTTCTTCAATTGGGCACATTTTTTAACATTTAGAACCTTCATATCTTTGGGGACTCAAAAATCATCATTGATCATGTCAAACGGAAATCGGTCATAAAGCTCCCCATATTATCAAGGTGGATGAACAAGATAGATGCATTATGGAACATGAAAAAGGACTACAATATTAAACATGTGGACAGATTCCAGAACCAGAAAGTTGATAATTTGTCAAAGATGGGACTAACGAGCCAGCTTGGCATATGGGAAATGGAGATACAAATGGGCTCAACCACATTTCAGATAGAAGATTTCTCTTGGTCGGGTACTTGATCCACTCTATTTTTTGGTATCTATCAGATATTTTTCTTTTTGCCAAAGGATTTCTACCTATTCGCAGAAGGTATGATCTCTTTACTATCTTTTGGTTGTATCCCAACTGGTTGGTTTTGTTTTATATCCATATGAACCCGGAAGTTATCCTAGTAACTTTGATGAGTTCTCATGCTCATACATATCTTTTAGTATACATATTGTGACTTGCCTTGCAATGTATCTATTATTTATATCCATATGAACATGAACCTGGAAGTTATCCTGGTAACTTTGATGAGTTCTCATGCTCATACATATCTCTTAGTATACATATTGTGACTTGCCTTGCAATGTATCTATTATCTCAATGTGCTCTGTTTTTACACTGCCTTATTATACTGTGTTGCTGTCAAAGCATATCACTTTTGAGTATGTAAATATTCCTACATTAATACAAATACTGCTTTTTTTCTTACTGAATTTTTTTATTGATAAGATATTTTTAATAATTATAATTATCATTTTTAAACAATTCTAGTTATAAAATAAAAATCATATATTTTTCAATTATAAAAAATAATAAACATTTCAAATATATTTACCTTCCAATTTAATGATATTATATTTTTAACAATTTCAATTATAGTTTTTAAATCATTGAATAATTTTTTTAATATATTGAAAGTCTAATTTGATATTTTATAAATTGTTCATTTTTTGGAAAGTGTTTTATATTTTATAAAATAATAGTTTAAACATTTTACTTATAAATTTATATATAACCAAATTAATTAAATGAACAATTTTTTTAAGCAAATATACGATCAAAATTGAATGAATTTAAAACAGTTAAATTATTTTAATCTATTTATAGTAGTTTTAATATTAAAAATAATATTACTATTTTAGTTAATTTTTTTATTTAAAAACTAAACATATCATTTTGTTTCAATTTTTTCCCTAATTTATTAATATTTTTAAAATTTCTTTCTCATATATATATAATTATTAATTAAAATTTATATCATGGCTTTGGAGTGTGCCCTGAAACTATTTATGTTTGGTTAAGAGTTCGTTTTTTTGAATTTAAGGAAATATGTTAACCGTGCAAGCCTGCTCCTTTATGGACCGTTAACAAGTTATTCCAAGTGGCGTGGTTTTTCTTGAATAACGGTGATGAGTGAGCCTGCTTTTCCAGTTAGAGATAAAAATAGTTATCCTCACTACTAATTTGACAACAAAATTATAATAGATTTTCTCACTTATTTAAAAAACTAAAATTCACACCAAATTTATTTTTTCTAAAATAACAATTCTTTGAAAAAATATTTAAAATAAAATTAAACAATTAAATAAACAACTAACTGAACCAACTTTTATAATTTTATCATTTCCCTGAGGTTTATACTCATCATTCTTAATTATTACATTGATAAAATTGTTGATTGTGATTAAAAATAAATAAATAAATAAATATCTAATAACAACAGTGTTCTCAAAATAAACGAGAATCATCTCAAAACAATTATTTTGCACTGGAGCCACATGGTGTAAAAGCAACGGCGTTTCATAATTCATTATTAAAAGCCCAAGGACAACATCCAAACCGGAGACATCGGTATCTGCATGGAATAATTTGAATTCCACACTGCCCCCCACAATTCCTGTGGCCTGCTAACTAACCAAGCAGTCAAAAACGCGTTGGCTCAACCCACTTCTTCAAATTACCCCCACAATAGCTGTGGCCTGCTAACCAACCAAGCAGTCAAAAATTGCGGTACCTCAGTGCAAATTCTCAAGAACCATTTCACTAACCAGTTCACATTGGTTAGCTGCAATATCAAAAACCGCTAAATGATGGAATTGTACAGAGCGTGGAGCCCCTCAGGTAGCTTTTTCAGGAGCATCGGCTTGGACAAGAGGATCTTCTGCTAACAATTTTTGAAAAACACGCCCAACTACTCGAATACATTATGGATCGTCCCACGCAACAAAATGAAACCACCCCTGCTTTAAATATGATTAAAAAACTGCAAATTGCTTGCTTTACAAACACTCTGTTGCAGCAGGTTCCTTTGCTTTTGCTGTCAAAACAGAGGCCAAGGACGAGCCTGAGGATTGAGCATGTTCGGAGGATCATTGAAGGGGAGGGAGTGTCAGGAAGCGTGAGGGGTGAGGGTAAAAGAACACTGACTGGCGTTATGTCATGGGAAACTGCGTGTGGAGAAGCTTTGTTGCAGAAGATGATGAGGCCATCAAGGTCATGACAGCCACAGGAGGGGTCATGGAATTCGACGGACCTCTCACTGCCCAATGCATTACCAACGACTACCCTGGCCATGGCATTTTCCGGCCCGGTACGGTTACTTCCCCTCCCTTGCCTAACAACGAGGAGCTTCTCAATGGAGAATTGTATTACCTGCTCCCTCTTGATCACCACAGGCAGGGAGGACTGGACCTGGCTGGTGGTCACATCGATGAAGAGGGGTTTATTGACGATCATGCTGCAGCTCTGCCTGCCTCGTCATGTCGCCTGTCCTCCTGTGGGGGCTCCGATCAGCTCCTTCCCAAGATTTCCACTCACACCATTTCCACTGTTTCCAAGTACAAGAAGCCCTGCATGGAAATGCTCCCCAAGCACAAAAATGGCGTTTGGCGGGTGAAGCTGGTCATTTCCCCTGAGCAACTCACAGAAATTCTCTCAGAAGAATCCAACACAGAGGCCTTGATTGAGAGCGTGAGAACAGTAGCTAAATGTGGCAGTACGGCTGGTGGAGGGCCTGATCAAGAAGGATTCAAGTATAGCTCCTCCAAATCATCAGAAGAGTAAGTATCAAGGGTATAAATTTCGCAAATGAGTTAATTTTCCATGTTTTAAAAAAAAAAAAAATTATTAATTTCTAAATCATCCTTTTTCATGTTCTTGATCACAGCAATTTAACTGATCTCAAATAAAACTTTTGCCCATAAACTCTGAGAATTTTATTTATTTATAACCTATAATGGATGAATTTACAGGTCTGCAACTGTGGAAATGGATCGGGGAATTTGAAACTTGTACATGAAGTTTGTCAATGTAATAATGTAGTCCAATCTGGTTTCTGGGTGTAATTTTCCATTAGCTCCCTCGATACAACTCTGGCAGACATTGCATGAATTGTAACCATGATCACCTGGCAGGGCAGTATTAGCATGAATCTTTGTTTTAATGAATCAGAAATTGCACTACCAGCAGCATTTAGGGAAAACGATGGGCAGTCCAAGGATTCTGATCACATACCTGACTTGATTGTTTATTGAGTTTTCATATTTGAGATGGTTACACACAGGATTTTCATTTTGTGAATATTAAAAAATCTGTTCTTGCAGCTGCAATTTTAGTTTGAGAGTTGTACTGAGTATTTTGCATAGAATCATTCCCTTGACTTCTTTGATTGTAGAAAAACTATGAAGATATGATGGGAGGATCACGCTCTCGATCTAATCTTTTCCTTTCTTGCGTGCTGCAAATGCTGTTGGGACTTTTAAGGCAACAGAAATAAAATTCACAGCCTTTAACTTTTCTGGACTTCTGTTTTAAAATTCTGCAATTAGAACAGATAAGCTATGACTAGTTCTCAGACTGAGGGTGCTGCACTTTGAATTGTGGGTCTCAGCTTTAACTTGCCATCCAATCAAGCCTAACAATTATACATTACTTTCAAAATATGCTGAGATCCCGATCTCTCGATCTCTCTCTATATATACTAAGAGATCCAATTCGCCATTAAAATTTAATGCACTATCACAGAGAGCACATTCAAAAAATCTGCAGAAGAACCTCAGGATTCTTAAAATTTTCCGTGGATGAAATTGTGGGCGAGGTGACTTCACTGTTCATGATTTCAGGACTGTGGGTTACTTGGATTGATAAAGACACTTTTTATGAACCCTCACATAAAAAGGATTAGCTTTTTATTTATTATTTTTTAAATAAAGTGAGTTTAATTGACGAGGATGGTTATTCTTATGACAAAGAATTTAAATGTAAATAGAATGTTAGAATTAATTTTAAATAAAAATATTAATTATTAATAATGGTATATATCTTTAAATAGATAAATTTAATTAAGCGAAGAAAATAATCAAAAGAAATAAAAAGGTATTTATCTTTTAAAAATCGAAAATGCATGCACGATGGTTTTGTTTTTTTTTTCAAATAAAATTTTATATAAAAATATTTATAATTTTGTTTAAAGTATTTATAATTTTTTATTTATTTAATAAATATTATTATTTATATTTCTTTGCAATTATTATTTTTTAAAACCTATCAAATTTTATGTGTCATCATTTATGCAATAGGAATTGTAAAATTAATGTGTTTTCCCTTTGAATGAGTTTCATTTGTAATTAAAATGAATTTTTTTACACAACATAAACAACCATGATATAACATAGAAATTGCTTTTTTACTCAATTTATATGATGAATAATCATTAACATTTTTTCCTAAATTTGTATTCTATTGATTTTCTATATTATGTTTTTCTTTATCATTTAATAAATTATTCAAATGATTATCATCTTTTAATAAGTTGATGGTATTTTTATTTATTTATAGTAAACTCATATCTAAGTACATATATTTTACAATACTTTGAAAGAATGGAGAGAGTTAAGTTTTAGTTGTTTAGTTGTAATGTGATCAACATCATCGGTTCTTGTCTATCTCTAGTGCTCATGGCGCTCCATGGCTGGGGAGTATGAGCTTCATTACGTGTATGGACCTAGACATGGATGTTTCTAGGTTCTTTTGGTGGTTTTTCGGTCTTTCAAAGGCCCCTAAAGACATGTGGATTCCGCTCAACGAAAGTTTTCTCTGTCAATGCCCTTTTCTTGGTTGAAACCAATTTTCAAAATGTAGACAAGTGTCCATTCAGTGGTTATGGCGTTGTCTTCTTAGATTTGGTGTGGTCGTGGCGAGAGGGGCTGACAACTTTTTTGTATGCTTTCCTTTCTCTTACATTTTAATTTTTGTATGAGTGCTTTGTTTGGTGTGTATGGTAGCCCTTGTTGGAGAAGGATATTATGCTCATGGATTCTCATGCCCATTCTTGCCTCTTTGTCCTGGTTGTAGAACAAATAGAAACTATAAAGAACTCATTTCAAATTTTCATTAAAAAAATCTAAATGGAAAAAACCTTACTTCTATGGATTAGTGAATCTAACTTGGTGCAAAATTCAAAACAAAGTATTCAAAGTAGTTTGGGCATCCATGCCTAAAATTTGACGGGAAATTTCTATAGAACTCCTTCCAGATGAAGGGTTATTGCATTATGAGGAATGCCAACATCATATTGAATCTTAGGTTGTGAGGTGGAGCTTCGAGTTCCAGAAATCTTAGTGGACCCGTTTTATTCAAGGATATAGTGAAGCGAATGTGTCTAATCCTCTGGAATAGATCCAAAGTATTCTAAGCCTCTATATTCTAGAGAAAATAGAATGTGGTGGAAGTAAATCTTCGAGATGTAAACTCTTTCTTATTTTCTCTCCAAACCAAGGCTCTTATTTGTAGGTTTAATGGTTTCCAGCCTAAATATGACGCTCTATACTAGTGGGTTTTTTCCTCTTGGACATCCAACTATGACCACTATTTGTGTTCAAAAGGCTTCTTCATTTTTCAATTTGATACACAGACAGACCTGGGGTATGTCTTGAATGAAGGACCATGGTTTTGGGGTAGAGTAGGGCTCTGCATTACCCCATGGTTCCCAGAATTTGATGCTAAAAATATGGTGGTCACAACTATGCCAATTTTTGTGAGATTTCGAAATCTTCCTCTTCCTTTCTGGCACCATAAAGTCTTAGAGGATAATGGAAATACTCTGGGAAAATTTTAAAAGATGGATCTAAAAAAATATAAAAGAGTCTCCTCTTACCTGACCACATTCAACTAAATCATAAAAACTTCAAATGGACCCAAATTTTAGATTATCAAAACACTTAAAGGTTGTTCATATTTTCAAACACATCACTTGCAAAACTCATGCCCTATGGGGAAAAAAGAATCCAAAAAAAAAAAAGAGGTCAGTCCATATGCCAAAAGGTTGGCAGTAATCAGAGCTTTACCTCTCAGAAGAAGAAGAAGAAGAAGGAAATGTGGAAAGTCAACCGAGTAAAGCAGATGTAGATGTTCACACAAAACAATGTCACCATACAAAAGAGGGTATTGTGGAAAGGTCTGAAAGTGCAGCCCAAAATCGGATGTGTACTGTCTCCGTAACGATTCAAGCACTTGATGAGTCTAGGGGCACAAAATGAGCACAAGTATTCGATAGTTCAGATTCTAATAAAGAGCCCACACTATCATCATCAAGAAAGTGCAAAAATAGAAAGGAAAAAAGGAAAAGTTAAATGATTTTTTCCACACTCAGCTCGGTAGAGGGCAGAGTCCAAGGTGCGGGCATCAGAAGCAAAGCCAAGGACTAGGACAGGCTCCCGACAAAGGCATCCGAGAAAGCATCTATATATTTTTCTTGATTAACATTTTTGAATCTGTTTTTTTTTCTCCATAGGTCAATGCCATGAGGCATATTTCCAGATTCAATATATACAAAATCTAATTTTCTTTTTCCTTTTTATGAATAAGATCACATGTTTCTTTTTCTTTGGGAAAAGAAAAATGTTGCAATGCTATTTGATATATTCAATATCATAATATTATATTTTTACAATCCAATTCTTATTTTCATTTAAAATATTCTCTTTGAAAATTAAATTTATATACTAAACTTTTACTGAAATTTTCCATACATATAAGTTTAATTTTAGCTAGGTATCTTTTCTTTAAGCATTAACTTAAGGTATTTCCTATATTTTTAAACATTAATCATTCTAAAAATGAGATATAGAATAATATTATTGCTTGAGATGTTTTACAACTCAATATAAGAAGATGTTATAATAATTGTAAATGAGTGTAAACATTTAAATATTGGCTAAATATGAGAGAGATGTTATTGTGTCCATAAAATGAAGTATTAGATGATAATAATAATAATAATGTGGACACAATTAAAAAAGGTAAAAAGTAATAAAAATAATAAATCAATTCAATTCAATTTGTTATATTGTAATTTTGATTAATAACAAAATTTTCCAATAAAAAATCATAATATGCATATTACATTAAAATAAATTAAAATAATGATTCATATTCATAACCATAATAATAATAATAATAATGATGTAGACACAATTAAAAAAGGTAAAAAGTAATAAAAATAATAAATAAATTCAATTCACTTTGTTATATTATAATTTTGATTATATCTGAGTGATGCAAATTTTATATTCTAGAAAAAAATATAGGCTGGGTCACAACTTGTACACCATGAGATTACAATTGTCTTTAAACTGAGGTTAGATGATGTTAGGGCCTTTTCTAAACTGTCACCTATTATAGCTATCTGCAAACATACTTTCCTTACATACTAAACGTCTTTGGAAGTGAACACTTTCCAAAAGGCTTGTAATATTTTGCAAAATTTACAAAACATAAAGAAAAAACATATTATATAAATCTTCTAGATTGTGTTTTGGCATTTCCTTCATTCAAAAGGGGCACGTGCAAGCCAAAAGTTGTCTTACTTTCATAATTGTTTGTCCTACGAACAATGGGGGAGTGGAGGTTTATTGTGTTAAGGAGATATCACAATCCTCCAATTGTTGGCACAAATTATCAAACTCATCATTCTTTATCTATGTTTGTGACACGTTTTCTATCATTGTCCCCTGAATGGAATTATGACTATAATGACCAATTGGTTAAATTTCAAAAGCAAGATAGCAATATTTTCTTCTATTTTATCTAGTTGAGCCTCTATGGGTTCCATTTTGAAATTCATAAGTAGCAAGGCAAAGTCAAGTGTGATTGTTTGAACACCCTTCATAGTGGCAAAGGCTTCCTCAATTTCACTAGTAGAACTTCCATCTTGAGCACACAACACCCCCAGGGCACAACATCTGAATCAAACTTCTTTACAATAAACACTTCATTAATCTTCCACTCCTTAATATGTTGGGGATAGAATATTATTCATTCAATATAATTATTCATAATTGAAGGAAGATATACATGGAGGTATGCACCTATAATTATTAGAGTTTACCCATAATTAAAGCATGATTTTAACACTATAATTATGAGATAGCTCCTTACCATTGTGGTCTTGCACAATTGAATTTTATAATGCAAAGGATTTTGACAAGGATTTAGACTATTACTAACTTGTAACAAATCAATGTAGGCCTAATCTAAGTCACCTTTCTGAACTATACTTGCTTCCTTTCACCACCAGAAATTGTCCAGGATCAGTGCCCAAAAGCAGCAGATGCCTTGAGGAGTTTGCCCTACGTGCTACTCCAAATGCTTTCGAGCACAATGACATAACAATTGAAATAAACCTCTACGCGACCACAACAATCATCCATCAATTGAGGCTTGAATGAAAAATGCCTCATTTTAGGTGAATTACTATTTTTTCGAGGCTCAGTCTTGTCACAACTTGGCATACCATCGTAGATGGTGGTCGAGCTACCTTATTGGACGCTTATGGATCGAAAATATTCTTTGTCTATGCATTAATGTCCCCTTCTCTTCTTGGTACCACAACTTAAATCTTCCAACCATTTTTCACTCACGATGGATTAAGGTTCTCCTTATATGTTTTCACTCACGATGGATTAAGGTTCTCCTTATATGTTTGAAGAGTCCATGCATACCTTGGGGATGGAAGGCCACGTATAGTGTTGACCTCCCTTGCCACATTTTTTAATATTTTTATTGTATAGAGCTATATTCATGGATCCTATGTGATGGGGTTTAAGCTCGAATATTGATTATGAACTAGGACACCTGCCTACAAATTTGAGCCTTCATTAGGTAACCTATCTACTTCATTATTGTGTCTTTTTGGGATGTAATAGAAATGAACGAAGGAGAGGGAATTCATTATGGCCTTTGTTCTTTCAATTATATCCCTTGGTTTGTTGTTGTTTGGTAATTTTTCTTTCACCATGTTTTGAATGATCATTTACAAATCTCCAATTACTACCAAATCATCAATCATAGTGGTTTTAACCAACAACACTCCTTAAACATGCCACATGCCTTTGAATGATTATTAGCCACGTGTGCCAAGCCCCAATAATATTCTATTACCTTGTTTTCATTGGGGTTGAGAATGATGCCTCTAGCCCTTGCGACCTCTAGAACATATACTTAATAAACATATAAAAACTTAATAAATTTAATATATATATATATATATATATATATATATATATATATATATATATATATTTATTCTATCTTTTTAAATTATATTTTTTTCTATTTTTTTT
>Ga0068628_1001261_pt1 | contig 10356 bp, 11 predicted proteins | sample InSIn2gowninarea_FD_77431 | JGI IMG/M metagenome (GOLD analysis project Ga0068628, IMG submission 77431) | Clean room microbial communities from NASA Spacecraft Assembly Facility at Jet Propulsion Laboratory, Pasadena, California, USA -... ... | reverse complement strand
ATATTTTCTTTCTTGCATTAAATTCCTTCACATACCTAGGGAGTATCTAGGGCACATGGAATATATCATAAAAGCCTAACCCATACTCGGATTTTATCACTGTAGTGGAAGCCCCTCTCTATTTGGTGATGTGTACCATAGAGGTACCCGAGTACCCTTGCAAAATATTTCATACCCCTAGATATTGATCCTTACCTTGATAAATACTTGACTAACATCATTATGTATAGGAAACCATAAACAAGGTTGTGTCAAAATTTACAATTGCATTAAAATCAATCTACACTAAAAAGATAAGAGTCTAATTGGATCAAGAAAAAATTAGAAAAAATAATTGAAAACTGCTATCTTGAATCATTGCTATCTTCATATGGTGCATGCATAACATCCTAGGTTTTTGTGTTAGATTTGAACCAAACTAAAAGAAAGATAAATATTTTGAAAAAAATGTAATATTTGTGTTGGTTATTTGTTTCATTTGTTGTACTTCCATTTCTATTATTCTCATAATTGTAAAAGTGCTACCTTGTAGTTAGGTTATAATGGATCTAAATTTAGCTGAGATTCCAGGTTGGTATGAGAATTTTTCCATTGTGGGAATGGTATACATGAGAGATTCAAAGAAACAAAAGGAAAAAAGTTAATAGAAGCATGAACCAAAAGCTACTATTGATGAAAAATCCATTAGATTTCACAAAGAACTACAAGCAATCCAAAGGCTCACACCTCAACAATGGGCTAAGATAATGGGGGAAAATAACAACATAAGTGGTTCCTCACCACAAGCTTCTCCAAAACCCCATGGAAGATCAAAAGAGACTCCAGTGTGGTCAAATATGTATAATAGTGCTCTCATGGGTGGTAATGTGCCATCATATTCTATTGGTACGTACTTATCCTCTCAAAATGTAAATGAAAAAGAACCTAATAAAAGGAATTGGTACTAAGAGATGATGGATGAGATACAAAAGAAAAATGCCCAACCATTTAGTCCTCAAGATAATTTCATTCCCATAATGCCTATTGCATAAACTCTTGGCCAAGGTTGGTTCCCACATATTATTGTTGTAGAATCAGATTCTTGGGGGTAACAATATTTACATTCATTCTTTCTTTCTTTCATTCTTTCCTTAAAATAAAATTCCTTCTATAATTCCTATTTCTTATTCCCTTCTTTCTTAGTTGTAAATATGTGTACAAAGTTTAGTTTTGAAGTATTGTACAGTATATTCTTAGTCTTTGTTCCAAGAGTCAAGTGTTGTATATTCTCTTAGTAGGGCTCAATTTTGTTTAAGGTATTTTTAGGTCATGTTAGTAAAGTTCGGGTCTTAGTTAGTAGAAGATCACTTAGAGCTACCATTTCATTCAAAGGTAGGTGTTGTTTATCAAAAATCATCTAAGTCATTTTTGGGTATTATATTGTATAGAGTCTAGGTGTTTGTCTTAATAAACTCCGGGACCTATTGTAAGTCAAGTTACTTATTTTTTGGTCTAGTAAATGTTGGGTCTTATTTTCAGGCCCCATTGTATATAAAGTTTGTTTTGGTTAAGTCATGTAGCGAGCACTATCGTAAGAGTTGAAGTGAAATTGGGCCCATGAAATTCCAATAATGATGTCATATGTCTTGGCAAAAATCAACAAGCTCCAAATGTCTTCATCAGTGGGTAATCCTCATAGCCTTCATGGTGGGAGAAGTTCATAAGACTCTGCATTCAACAAACCCTACCAATTTTGAGTGGTGATTTCATACTTTACAAAGAAAATTGGCATGTGGTAAGTTCCACAAGTATTCTCAAATTCTAATAATACCCATCAAGGTACAAGAGGACTCGCTAAGAATGAGCAAAGAATGTAAGAGGAAGTGAACACTCGGGTCTACCTAATCAAGGGTGTATAACCCCTGGGACTCTGTCAACATGTCAAATATAACTCATTTCCATGTGGTAATAGTAGTTCACTCTTTGGTTTGAATGGCTAAATATGCCCTTCAACCTTACAATATTCAACATTGAAACTGTAGACAAGAGTATTTAATGATTCTAGAGAGTTGGTAGATTATCAATTGCTAAAATACCTTGATTATACTTACAAAAATGATAGAACATACCTCTTAAATTTAGGAATAGTTCAAGAATGACAAGGTCAAGAGACAAAAGTGACTAATTATGGTTGGATAGGTACAATATTGAAGATATGCAAATTCCAAGAATCCATTCCGCATCTCGACCATGCTCCATAATTAGTTACAGTTATAGAATCTTCTATAAATATTTAATTTTATTATGTATTTAATAAAAGGTGTAGATATAGTTATTAATGGCGGATAACCACCCATTGTAAATAAAACATTATATATAGTGGACTATTAGAAGTCTAAAAGATAAGATATTTTAGCAAATTTTCCCCTTGTAAGAATTGCTTTCATATATGATAATGCAATGTGTAGATGTTTTTCCCTTTAAATTTTTTGGTTGTTCTCTTATTTTATGATTATTGTGTATGAAGCTTTGCCTGAAGTTGTGGCTATGTATTGCAATTACAATACCCTAAGAGTGAGATAGTTATTCTATTCTCAGTATTGGCTATGGATTACTTCCTATGCAATGATATCCAAGATGATTAGTTTAGTTTATTTTTCATGTTATTTGTATTTCCCTACTTAGTAGCTTATATTTTTATCTCTTTCCTATTACTTTTGACCTTTTCTTAGATAGTAGCCAATCTATAATCTGAAGATTGAGATGAAACATCCATGAGCGCATTGTCCCACTACCTTTTTCTCATTCAAGGACCTTGGTATTATCAGAGTAGTGGAGAAATTGCTAGACCAAACCCTTAGGTTACATTATTCTAATTAATAGTAGAATGCTCCATTTTTGGCATGCCTAGTGGGACCCAAGTAAAACCTAGATTATCTGGACATGAATAGGCTAGATAGCCATTTTTGGTAGGCTATAATCATTATTTTGTAAATATTATAAGGTTCTTTAGATATTATTGGTAATTCTATTTTCATACCAGTCATTTTCACGAACCTTGGCACCTCTAGTTTGTAGATTCACTAGAAGAAGTGCTAGAAATTCTTCCCAATAACCTAGATTTCAAGAGTTTTCACTTCCTTAAAGGAAGACTAGGAAAATGATTTTTGTGGATTCTCTCTCCATAAAATTATCTGAGAGAAGTTCCACTATCAGTTATATTTGATTTGGTCTAGCAAAATCCTTCACACCTAACCCAACTGGTCCAAATATGGCTCAGCCTGCCCCTATAGATTTCCCTTATTAGAACAATAATCATCCATTGGTAGTTCCTACTAATTCCCCTACTATTCCTCAAATAGAATTTAAATTGTTACCTAAGTATGATGGATCAGGAAAAAATACCATATGAGCATTTTCAAGATGTATCTCACTTAGCATCAAGTTTTGACATCATGGATGAAACTGTCATGACAAGATTATTATCATATTCTTTCAAAGGAAATGTAGTAGAGTGGTTTAGGACCTTGACTCCTCAGTCAATAAACATATGGGGAAAGTTATTCCAAGATCTAATTAAAACATTTGCTGAATATATTGATGATAGTACTTTTTTGAGCCTTATATCCTGTATAAAAAGACATCCTCATGAGTCTATAGATAATTTTAATATCATATTTGAGAAAACTTGGAAATCTATTTTGACAAGGATTAGAACAACTAATTCTCAAGCCTTAGTATACTATAGGAAAAATTTCCACCCAGATCTAAATGTACTAATTTTCATATCCAAGGAAACTTTCCTAGAAGTTTATCAGATAGAAAAAATTGCCAAATACATGTTGGTTTCCTTTGAAAAAATGCAACTAAGATCTATCATACCTTTATTTTCTAATTTACCTCCAAATAAATATCCTACACTAATCCCTCATCCGGGAGTGTTAGCCTTATCACCTCCTTCTCCCAAACCTATTATTTAGAACCAGGTATTAGCTCTTTTTGTTCTTCCATCAATAAGTACATGTATTGGTTCAAACCAACAAGAGCCTGAGAGGATAAGGAAGTTGGAGATAACTATTAGGAATATTAAAAACAAAATCACTTTACAAGAAAGGCATAATCAAGGAAATTTTTTTAGAAGATATGATAATCTGTATCAACTAAGATTCCAATCTAGGAACAACCATCTAGAGTAGCCTCTTATTCCTAAAGCTATTGATAATGTAGTGATTGATAGCTTTATAGAAAATGAAGCTTCAGCTATTATGGAATGGTGTCCTCCTTTATTTGCTCCAGACTTTATAAACTCTTATGTAGTCTATCATCACTAATACTTGGGTCTACACTCTGATCAAATAGTTTGCTACATATGTTACTATGGTGAATTTTTGGATTTTGGGCTATGCTGGAGAGCAAAAAAATTATTTACAAACTAAAGCCTCTACTTAAGCAGCACCACAACATACCCAAGCTACTCAGTCAAGTCAGCCATTCACTTCAACTACACCTGATCCTAAGAGATACAAGACTCTTATATTCTAGCCACGTAATCTAACAAATCAACTTCTAGGTCATTTGGGTCAAGTTCCATAAGGCTTGGGTAATCTTGCTCCTATTGTAAGAAATCCCACTCCAACCAAAAATAATGAGGTATCCATTCATAACTGAATAATAAAAAGAGAAGGCCACTCAATAGTTCCTATCTCATCATCTTGCTGAGCCAAGTAATTTAGCCCCCTATATTCCATTTAATATAGTGGAATAATTGAAAATAACACTCTATAGGATGACTATGTTTGATGCATTGGGAATACTTGGTTAAATAGATCTTTTGGAAGAAGCTTTGAAGTTAAAAAATAACAAGAAAAGGACTAGTGAGGATAATTTTGTATTTGTAAATTTTGATGATGTACATTCAACTCCAATAGTTATAACAAGGTCTCCACCTTTCTATCTATCTCTTAGGTTAGAAGGTTGGGTTAACAATGGTATGATTGATACTAGAGCTTCTAGTACTATCATTCCCAAATTTGTTGTAGATGAAATGAAATTGTATATAACTCGATGCATTGATGGAGTCATACAATTAGATTCTTCACCATTTGATGTGATTAGTAGTTTCAAAGGAGTTAATATAACTCTAAATGCATTCTTTGATATTTTTTTCATTCAAGATATCATTGTAGTTGATCTTCCACCTCTATTTGGAATATGCTTATCTAGAGAATTCATTGCTAATTTAGGATGTTATTTAGCTCTAGATTACACACATCTCCTAATTCCCTTGAAGATCAAGTATGTTAAGGTTCCAAATGAGGGTACCAAAAAAATTCATCTAACAAAGATAACTAAAAAGAACTATATGAATGAATATGAGCAAGTAGATACCTTTGATAGGGATCCAATCATGGAGTCACTACTAACCATTAAGATACTTTCAGCAAATGACCTTAACTATCAGGTCATTGATGTTGGTATGGGAAACTATTATTTACATGAGAATGTTCAGCCAATTTTAGTCATAGTTGAAAAGGAATATGAAGTATGGACAATCTACTTTGATGGGACTAGATGTAAACATGGCTGTGGTGCTAGTGTAGTTTTAAAATCACTTTATGGACATATGAAAAGATTTTCTTTTAGATTCACATGGACTTGTACCAATAATGTTGTAGAATATTAAGCTCTTTATTTGGGTATCTCTAAAGCCATCAATATGGGTATCAGATGCCTAATAGTCCATGGGGATTCTGAGTTGATAATAAATCAAGTTAAAGATAAGATTAGTGCTAGGCATCATTATTTAAAGAATTATAGGTATAGGGTTTGGGATCTATTAGAATCATTCTTGGCTATCAATTTTGTTCCTATTCCTAGAAATTTTAATCAAATTGACAATACACTTGTTGGTAAAGGAGATCATTTTGACCCTGCTTATCATAAAAGAGGAATCCATGGAGTCAAAAGTGTTGTGTAGGCCATTTGTTCCTGATACTGCAAATTTTTGGAAAGTCTTTGACTTTGATGAATATATAATGAAATTTTTGATTGATGAGGTAGTAGCTCATACCTTTAGTGTCACATATTTCCTAATTTATTCGAGGAATTATATGTCATAAGTTTAGAAACAATGCTATACCAAAAGGTTTGATTTTTTTGAATGACTATTTGATTATTAAGATATTCAAAAGTCTAAAATGTTGGCTTTTCAAAAGGAAAGCTATGTAGAATTGGAAGTTGAACTTGGAAGACACATAAAGGTTGGATCAGAATGCATTGAGGATAAGAAAGAAATGCTACTTCATATCTACAATGAGTTTTCCAAGGTAATTTCATGGACAAATGATGATATGAAACTTATGACAAAGATGTGATCCAACATACCATTGAACTCATGCTAAGTGCTAAGCCATATAGGAAAAACCAAAGGCTAGTGAACCCAAGGATAGAAGAAGTAATGAAACAAGAGTTTCTTAAGATCTTAAATGCTAAAATAATTTATCCTATTAAGCACTCCACATGGGTGGTTAATTTGGTCCTAGTAAGAAAGAAAAATAGAGAAATTAGACTCTATGTTGATTTCAGAAATATGAATTGAGTGCCCCCAAAAGATAATTATCCTCTCCCTTATATGGAATAGATCCTACAAACTATTGCTGGTGCATGTTATTTTTCTATGATTGATGGTTTTTTAATATTTAATCAAAATTGGGTGAAGGATGAGGATCAGCATAAAACTACTTTCACAACTAAATGGGGTACATTTGCATTTCAGAGAATGCCTTTTTGTCTATCCAATGCCGGATCCACATTCTAAAGAGCCATGGACCATGCCTTTAGTGAGTTAACTAACAAGATTATCCTGGTCTATTTATATGATATCACTATATTTTATAGAAGTAGAAAAGATCATATAGACCACCTTAGGTAAGTTTTTGAAAAATACATGCAATTTATGAATTTCATTAATCCTAAAAAATCTATTTTTATGGTTAACCAAGGAAAGTTGATTGGTCATATTATTTTGGAGAAGGGATAGCAATTGATATTGATAGGGTCAAAGCCACTGAGGTATTACTTATGCATTCAAATAAAAAGGCCATGAAGTCATTCCTTGGTTAGATTAATTTTGTTAAAAAAATTGTCAATGATTTTTTCTAAGATTGTTTCTCCAATCACTACAATGTTGAAGAAATATACTTAAATTTCTTGGTATACTAAAGCAAAAGAAGATTTTCATAATATCAAGCAAGCAATAATAAAATATTAAATCTTGAAGAATCCATATTTTTCAAAACACTTCATTATGTATGCTTGTGGAGTTGAGAAAAGCATTGCAAATATTTTGGCATAAAAGAATGACCAAGAAGAAGAACATCCCATAGCATTTCATAGTCAAACACTACATGGACATCAAGAAAGGTAATCATTAATTGAAAATCAAGTATTTTCTATTATGAAAGGGTTGAAAAAGTTTAAGCATTATGTGTCCCAGAATACAATACTTATATACACTATTCACCTTGATGTAAGAAATTATATTATCCAAGGAGAATTGGGTGAAGAGAAAGCTAGTTGGATTACAAAGATAATGGAATGTAATGTTGAGATAAAACCAACCAAGCTTGTTAGAGGAAAATATATCTATTAAAACATGGCAGAAGGAAAACATATGATTGCTATCATTGAGGATGATGAGCATGCAAATGAGGAAAGTGATTTGATCAAACAATACATTATTTATTTCAGAATTGGACAATCCCTGAGTCTTTGGAAAAAATTCAAATAAGAATATTCAAAATACAGGCATTAAAATTCATGATGATTAATGACCATATCTATAGGAAGAACTTTGACCATACTCTCTTAAGGTGTGTGACTCAAGATGAAGCTTAGAGGATCATGTATGAGTTTCACCATGGATTCTCTGGAGGACATTACAATGGTCCAACTATAGCACAAAGATTTTATAAGTGGGCTATAAGTGGCCTATTATATTCCAATATTCTTTCAATATAGCTTGGGAATGTGAAAAATGTAGTAGGTATATGGAAAAATGAAGAGAAGCTACCATGCCTTTGAAACCTATGGTCATTGAAGAACCATTCTAATAGTGGGATTTAGACTTCATTGGTGTTATAAATCCAAATTCTTCAGTGGGCCATAATTTTATCCTAAATGCAAGAGATTATTTTACAATATGGTCTGAAGCTATGCCATGCAAAAGTGTAGATCAGGAGATAATTATAAAAATGTTAAAAAGATTAATCACTCATTTTGGCATCCCACATATCATTTTATCAGATAATGGTTTAGCATTCACTAAGGCTAAACTATCAGAGTTTGTTATAGAGTATAGGATCTATTGGTTATTCTATTCAAATTATTACCCACAAGGGAACAGGTTAGCAAAATCAACAAACAAAAATTTATCTTGGATCATTAAAAGAACTATTGAAGGGAATCCTAGATAGTGGCATACAAGGTTAGATTTTACATTATGGGCTGATAGAATTAGTATCAAATTGACTATCAAAACATTACCCTATGCATTGGTTTATGGTAGGAGACTAATACTACCTATTCATCTGGAGTTGCCTACACTAAAAATTCTATAGGAGTTGGAATATTCTAATTTTGAGCCTTTACAAATTAGAATGAATTGGTTGATCAAGATGGAAGAAGATAAAAACAAAAGATATGAATCTTTCCAATAAAGAAAAGAGATTAAGAAGAAATTGTTTGAAAAAAAGAAATCTTCCTAGATGAAATTTGAACTTGGAGATATAGTTATAAAATGGGACGAAGAATGAGCAAATCCTAAGAGACATCAAAAGTATGACTCCTTATGGAGTGGGCCATACATCATAAAATAATTCATGCAGAATAATGCATTCAAGTTCAAGGATATATCTAGGTCTTGAGAACTACCTATACCAATTAATTAGCTTCATCTCAAACATTATCGAGTAATCGGGTGACTTCATAACACCCATCAAGTATGTATAGTGTAAATATTTTTCTACTTTCATTTGTGTTTTGTTTAAAAAAATATGTATAACTCATGTGTGTTTCCCTAGGAGTTAGGTTAGTCATTAATGGTATGTATTTATTAGGCATGGTGGTGATAAAGTCTAGTGGACATAAAATGTCTTATCAAGGTATTTGACTTTAAAGAAGGATTGGCTCAAAAAAGCCTCCTGCCTACAAATTACCCTTCAATTTAAATTGGTGCAGCTAAAGTTAATACCATTTACCTGCCAAATCTAATAAAATCTCTCCATGCAAATTCTGACATTCTTTTTAGTATTAATTACCATTAATATTCAAAATTTAGAACCCCTTAAACAATAAAACTTAACCCTAATATAATTATTTCCTCACTTAGTGAATTCAAGAACCTGAGCTTTCGTGCAATTATAGAGAAAAGTACTATCTTAAGAGCTATTGGTGTTGGTGTATCAGAGAGTTTGAGGATTTTGAGAACCAATGTAGTTAAACAAGTTTAGTAGAGTGATTTTAACCAAGGCCACTAAGAAATTGAGGAGCATAATGGAAAAACCACAAGCAACTATGTTCATTTCGAAGGAGGGAGTATATTCGTAGATGGAAAAGATTCATGAAAAATATATGGAGAATGCTCCTAAAGTTAACTAAATTGAGAGGGGATTTATCAATCATATGGAAACATGGCACATAGACCCAAAAAATCACTATTTCTATAGCATATGCCTAATGATGTAGGAAGGGGAAAGAAGAAGGTAGGAGGAAATAATATCATGCTCAACCAAGGCATGGTATATTTTGTTGCATATGAGTCATTTACATGTCCAGAACTATTGACTACCATTTCTCTAAGGCATATCACACAAGGATACATGATAAGGGTATATAAAGAACAAAAGAATGGTAAAGATGAGTCGAAGTATCAACTCAACATTTTCCTAGACTATTTCCCTACTACCATTTTGAATGCTTTTGCAATTCTAGATGATTGAAGCGTACATGTAAAGAAGCCAGTTGATCTGAAGAAAAAAATGGGATTTCTATGAGAATGAAGCTGAGATGATCAACTAGATCAATTAAAGGTATATTGGGCCTGCAACCAAGCTATAATAGAGCTATGATATTGCATTATTTATCAAATCTTGGGATAGACAGGTCCTCCAAGCTCTAGAAGTGATTCTTGGGCGAGTGATGCAGATAGAGGCAGATGAAGCCATGGTGAGAATGCCTACAATATTATTAAAGATTATATTTTCTTTCTTGCATTAAATTCCTTCACATACCTAGGGAGTATCTAGGGCACATGGAATATATCATAAAAGCCTAACCCATACTCGGATTTTATCACTGTAGTGGAAGCCCCTCTCTATT
>Ga0068628_1001260_pt1 | contig 10357 bp, 5 predicted proteins | sample InSIn2gowninarea_FD_77431 | JGI IMG/M metagenome (GOLD analysis project Ga0068628, IMG submission 77431) | Clean room microbial communities from NASA Spacecraft Assembly Facility at Jet Propulsion Laboratory, Pasadena, California, USA -... ... | reverse complement strand
GGAGGGAGAAGGATTGTCAAGCGATTACCGAATTATATAATGGAACAAATATAAAGAGCGCAGGCAGAATTACGACTTGTATATGTATTTCGATTTTAAATTATGGAAAAACCGAGATATATTTATATATGAGGGCTTCAGTCCATGATATAAGAGCGCATGTGGTAATACCATTGTGATGTCTCCATACGCACTTTGTCTTTGGTAAGGTCGTTTATGATATATATACTCAAGCCTTTGTCGTTAATAAACGTGCGTGGATATATATTTTGTGCGCATAGATCCTCTAATGGGTGTCTCTTTTAAGAGTTCCCTCAACAACCATGGTTTAACGATAAGGCTCAACGACAGGTTGTTTTTTTTATGAAATATAGTTTTGATGGCCGATGCGCTCGGGCCTGAAGAAAAGGAAATTGACGAAGGCATAGAAGACCTCGCTGACAGATTGAGGAAACTGTCCCTAACGCCTGCAACCCCGCCATCAATTTTCAAAGGAGAAATGTAAAGAGGGCATGAAGAAGATCCTTGGGACCAGTAATAATATATTTGTATGATACATATTATTTTTTCATAAAAGTGAGCAGATGTTTGAACTATTTTTGTTTGAAAACGGAGGTGAGGTCGGATGGTCAGAGGTTGGGGTACGTTTAATTGAAATATAATCCATTTCATTTTTCTACTTATTTTGAATAAAAAAACAAAAGAAGAGTAATAGAAAATGATGCTTCGCATGAAAATTGATAGAAATAATATTTTATTTGTAGTCAGAGCTAAAGACAGTTGGGTAGTCAAAAGTCGGGATGATATTACATAGAAATTTGTTGCATGGGTGGCCCTGACTCCAACCTACGATTTAGTTGAGGTAAGATGAATGTTGGGAGTCGGAAGTTCAGGTGTCAACAAAGCTAGGATTCTTAAGGTCGGGTGTAAAAAATGTTTTTTTTAGGGAAGGAACAAAATGGTTGTGAAGGTTGGGAATGGAGCTTCGCTGAGAGCCTTTCACCCTAACGAATGTGTAAAGAAGAAAAAAAACTATAGGATTGCAACATAATGAAAACCCTTTCAAATAATGTAAAAGATATTTTAACCTTAAAACCCAATTATAACCTCTATAACTTAAGAAAATTTGTTTAGGCTTGAAGAAGCATCCATAGTTTCTACTTGTAATGTTTTTGGAAGACATTACTACGACCTTGAGGTGATATGGTTGACATGGTGGAAACGTTTTCTTCTTAGCGGTGAGGGAAACAATGAGAATACTAAAAGACACACCTAATTTATTGGGGACCATAATACATGTGATAGAAATGAAATAAATGAATGAAAGTTAGGGATAAGAAGAGGGTTACTTTACGTCAGCTATTTTCAAAGAGAGAATAGAGTGATGAACAATATTCTAGCAACATATTTTTTAATTTGGTTTTGGAGGAGAGGGGATAAGGAAAATCATAGGGGAGGTCGAAAACGGAGCTATGGTGAAACCCTAACAGCTTCAACGAATGCATAAAGTAAAAAAAAAATGAAAACCTCATAGCCGCTACTGCAAACAAAAACAAAGCTATGGTGAAACCCTAACAACTCCAACGAAAGCGTAAAGTAAAAAAAAATGAAAACCTCATAGCCGCTATTGCAAACACCTTTTAATGAAAAATGATACAGATATTTCAATGGTCTTCAGGCATTATTCTTCACCTAGTGGAGGATTTCCCTACAAAACGGTCATGATGGTGACAACGTGAATGCTGCAAGACAACCGTAATTTGGTGTTGAGCATAGTGAATATAAAATAAATGTAAGATATAAATGGAAGTTAGGATTTGGAAGAGGATTTCCTTGCCTTTCCTATTGTCAGACAGATAATAGAGACATGAACAAGGTCCTAGCTGCGTCATTGTTAATCTAGTTGTGGAGCAGAGGGGAAGAACCAAACCCTACCGCAAGTCAGAAAGCCAAGTTTGCTCCACGAGAAAAAGAGTTTACAATGAATGAGTCAACAATTCTACAAGACAACTGTAATTTAGTTCCAAGTGTAGTGAATCTAAAAGAAATGTAAGAAAGGAATGAAATCTAGAGTTAGGTAGAGGTTTTCCTTACCTTTGTTATTGCCATACATAGACTAGAGCCATGAACATGATTCAAGTAATGTTGTTGTTAATATAGTTGTGGAGTAGAGGGGAAGAATAAAACCCTGCCATAGGTCAGAAACCCAGCTCAGCTCGAGGAGCAAAAGAGTTGACAATGAATGAGTCTAATTATCTTAACCTAGCGATAAGCAGGCAGAAAGCAGGGCGAGGATTTAGGAGATCACCAGATGTAAGCCCATGATGAACTAAAGAGAATAAAAAAGTAATGTGAATTCAATAATCTCAAGAAGTAAAAAAAACCATTAACGACAATTCGATTGAACTTGCAATTTAACATCTAACGTTTGCCCCGGATGCGGGTGTTAGCACTGAGAGTTAAGATGATAGGACAGTGGATGGGCGGGGCAGAACGCCACTTGCCCGACCTGTGCAGGAAACGTGGAAGGGAAATAACACACGGTGCATGGCATATCTGCATGATCGTCATTCAGGGTACGCTATACCACCGGATCAACTGGAACGCTAGGCTCACAGCGAGGGAATTAAGTCTTGCATGCACCAGCATGCAGTGGAGGGCTCAAGCCATCAAGGGAGCAGTAATGGGAGGCGACTCCCAAGACAATGCTGATAACCTTAAAACCGTAGAAGGGTCGAGGAAGATGGATAGTTTGGTGGCTCCGCCGCTCTGCCGGCACTCTTCAACGCATGCAAAGAAATTCGAAGAGAAGGGAAGGAATTGGACCCCGATGCTAATAATCTTGGCCTTCTCTGCGAGGCTGGTTACTCCCCTCCCCGAGTACTGCTCAGGTATCGCAAATTGGCCCTCCCGTTCTTATCTCTTGGCAACTGATATCTGCATTTGGTTTTGGATATTGCACACGTGCAGGGATTTGGCAAACCCAGAGGATACGCTCAATCCAGGCAGAGGAGGCTCAATTAGGAGGCATCGCCGCATCCAGGCTATCGCCCCACAACTAAATTTTTGGATCTGGGCCACTGTCATCTGGAACCTGGAGCAGTCACAGAAATAAGAACTCAAACAGCTACGAAATCGATCAATTTCAGAGTATCTCATCAAGTGGAAGAACTTATCCGCTGAAGATTCCACATGGGAGGACAAGAATTTTATACAGAAGTATCAAGAACTGCTCAAGCATTGAGGACAACACTTTTTGAAGGAGAGGGGAATGTTAGGTCCCTATACTACTAGTGTAACCCATTATTGTTATTAGTACAGCCCCCTTATTGTATTGTTGTGCCCATGTAGTCCCCATATTGTTATTATTGTGCCCTTACATTATTATTGTTATGTCGGCTCTGATTATATTATGACCCCTTATACTCCTATATATAGAAAATAGGTCTTGTCATTTGTATCATCCAAGAATTGTTCATTTGTTTATTGTAAAGGAGGTTGCCCCCTCAAAGGGGCTTATTTTGAAGGCGTTTATCTATCTTTTCTATCTTTGGTGAGCTGGTTCCATAACAGTTATGCTACGTGAACACAAGCATACCTCTTAAGTTTTGTGAAATTTTCAAGGACATATATTTCATTTAATGGAAAATTGAGAGATTATATGACAATAACTTTTTTTGTAAAAAATTTAATTAGGACAAAAACATAATTCTCCACATATTGTCCTTTTACTCTGAATCAAAATTTACAATTCTTATATGAATTTTGAGGGTTGCAATTCGATAAAAGAGGAAAAACTTGAAATTTCATCACCATATTTGGCCAAAAAGCGTAACACATCTTCTTGCATTCACCCTTGTTCCAATATGAAAATCAACCATGGTAAATCATGTCCAACCATATTTATTTTAGGGTTGATAATATTTATCTTAAGGTATATATGCCTTGGGTTTATAATATTTATCTCTTGGGTTTAATATTTTTCCTTTAAATTTATAATCCCTGAATTACCATTACCACATATACTATTCTAATTGAATTTCTAATCATCAATGGTGGCCACTCAATGGTGGACACTTAATTGTTTGTTTCACTGTCTTATGTTTTTCGAATATCAATCATTAAAAAGTCATGAAAGGAAGGTACTAAAAATGTTAGTCAAAAGCACATGTACGAGGGATTCTCCACCTTGCTTATTGTAGAGTATAAGATGTTGAAAATAACAAAAGAGTCCTAGAAGTACAGATTTAAATGCCCACCTTGCTTATTGTAGAGTATAAGATGTTGAAAATAACAAAAGAGTCCTAGAAGTACAGATTTAAATGCCCACGAAAAGGTGGTCCTCTATATAACATATTACATGTTATATTACAAATTATAAGTTCAAAAAACACTTACCTAATGAAAATATTTCAATCTAATTTATTATGGATATGGAGATGGAAATTAAGATTAAATAAACTGTAAAACCCAAAAGAAAAAGATTTAAATAAAATTTTAAACATGGTTAAATATTAAACTTTATTCTATAAATAAAGGAACATAAAAGCCAATTCTACGAACTAAGAAGACTTTGTGACTTGTTCCATAAGTTACTTTGTGACTTTGCATTTTGACTTTTAACATTACATTTTATATGTACAAAACTAACCCAACATTTATTAAACCCGTGCATCATTAACTTTATATTAATTTAATGTTTAGAATCATGATAGCAGTGCACGATCAAATCATTTAACAACGGACCCCTAGCTTAGCATTTACTCATGCAGAAAAAGAAAAGTGACTCTAATTACGATATTGGTCAAAGTGAGTGTAAAACAAGGTTGTATAGTTATTGTTTCTTGTCGCTTAATTTAATGATCAATAAGCATTAGTCGTAAACATTTCTGTATTTAGTTATCTAAGACTTGAATTTTAACGTAAGGAGGTTATGTAGATCATGTGAATATCAATGGTGATATTAATAATGATTTGAGAGGTGGTTTATGAAGTAGTAAGTGCTATTATTTAGTATTTAGTTGTCAAGACTTGAATTCCAACATAAAGAGGTCATGGAGAGCATGTAAATATCATTGGTGATATTAATGATGACTTGAGAGGTCATGGAGAGCATGTAAATATCATTGGTGATATTAATGATGACTTGAGGGGTGGTTTATAAGTAGCAAGTGCTAGTATATATGTGGTTTTTTTTTCTTGTTTCCGAATATTAAATTATAATGAAATTTAATCAAAGATAAAACTAAATTTATAAAAAGAATTACTTCAATAATATTTAACTTATAGACATACCACTTATGAATCTCCACTCCTTGAAACAATAAAATAACAAAATAATGGTACAAGTTATGAATGTTACAGTCAACCGTACACCAACAGAGTACAAGCATGTCATCATGACTTAATAAGAGGAGTCCTGACACAACCAATTACCATTAAAAATAAATAAATTTAAAATAGTTAAATAAAATATATATTTCTAGATATAAGTTAAGATTACACATGCTATTTTAATTTTTTGGTTAAATTAGAAAAATTTATGGTCAATGAATTTTCGAATATGTTATATCATACTGCGAAGGAATAATAAAGCCAGCAATAAGAACAATAGTATTTCTTTATATTTTATATAAAAATCATATGCCTCAAGTTGTTGAATTATAAATAGAATTTGAATTTTATAGCGGTCGGAAATATATATATATATATATATATTAATGAAAAAAAAATAATATATTACATATGTATATATATAATACTGTAATATTGTAATATAAAAAAACTAACATATTGAAGTTTATAACTCACTTTAAAAAATAATTTTTTTATATTATATCGTTATATGATTAAAATAATAATAATAAGTATTATTTTTTGAACAAGCATAATTAAGAAGAAACATAATCAAATTACAATTATGATAAAAGACTCCAATATTTTCCAAATCATATAAAAATCCATCACTAAAATTAGTGAAATGTAAGTATTATATGGTCATGAATCTCCATTTTCATTATAATTTAGTGAAACAAAAACATTACTCAAGACATAGTTTTAGTTTTAGATTATATAAGGATTTTATTGAGGTTCTTGATTAGTTAGGATATCTTCAAAATACATGAGGCATTGAGAAACCCATGCTTGATATCCAAATTTATGTCACAATTGCTATTTATAATTTTGTAAGAAAGAGGGTCATTTTTCATAATCCTTAATCTATTTTCTCAAAAATTAAATAGTTATTAACCTATTAGTGAATATTTAGTTAATATATTCATAGTCATGTAAATGCATCATATGCCATTGTTTGACAAGTTTTTATGCTTATAGACTATAATTATTTGATGTTAAACAAAAAACGATGAGGATTGAGCACCATGATGCTTTTTCAAAGATATTCTGAATGTAGAAGGCAAAGTCAAGATTAGGAATAGATCACAAAATATTGAGTTCAATTTGGTGACTAAGATTGCAGTGACTAACAAGTGACTAACACAATTGTCTTTGATAAGTAATAAACCTATATTTTTAATCATGGCAAAACATTAATATCAACTTAGCAAGGAAAAGATAACTAACCCAAGGATATAAATACTTGAAGAAAAAAACCTACAAATGTGATCTAAGAATGAATTATTTGAAACACAAAATTATATTTTGAAAATATAATTTTCATGATGAAGGAGATCAACTTCATCCCAAAGTGTATAACCTTATATTCCATTGAAAAGATAGTTGTATAAAATATTGTCGCAACACAAAAATGAAGATGTACAAATAAGAATCCGTTATAAAGGACACATAAAGTCTAATACCATGTGCAACTAAAACCATTTTTTAGTTTTTGAAGTTATAATACATAATATGCACCCAACTATTAGATGAGGATACTACCAAATTTATTTGAAATATTGATGTCCAATTTTAGGGGAGATCCCAGTGGGTGTTAACTATAGTTTATGAAGTTTTGAATAAGAGTAATTTGGATTACACCTACTAGGGCACAAATATATAGGATATTATAAGATAACTAGTAGTAGCCTAAGAAGCCATCGCAATCATGAGAATTTTCTATCATGAATTTTCATCTTAGTAGTCCCTGCTAGAATTACAAAATCCCTAGGAGGATGAACTAAAATATTTAGTGGAAACATGGGACAAATTCCACCAAAGAAAGTATGTAAGATAGGGATATATCTAGACTAAAGAGTTAGTAGAATAGGGAAACAACATTTGGCTTAAGTTTTCCAAAATAAATGACAATTAAGAGTGCACAATGCCACAAATCTATAAAATATGAATCACAATAACTACTATGTTTGATAAGGGAGGGGACAACCAAATTTACATAACCAAATGACATAGCATTATTTAAGAGAAATGGAAACATAGAGAAACTACCTACAACAATCGATTAGCAAAAGTATAAGGATGACAAAATCCAACTCCATCAATTAGACTTATTAGATATTCAACTCTAATATGGGCATGAACTTTCAAGCACACTCATAAAGCCACATGTAGAGCACCAAGAAAAGTCTATATTAATAGATAAGAAGAGGAACAAAACTAAAGAAGGGCATAAACCATGGGGTAAAGAAGGCATAATTCCACAAAAGATATTTATATGAAATATAAGTCCACGACTGCTAACCATGTGCAAAAGGGGAATTCTAACTACTAACCATGAGGATGAACCTTGTCCAAAGGAGAATCAATAAAGGCATGGGAGAAGCCATAATAGAACCACTAAAAGGACAATTAAAAGATGTATTAGAAGAAGTAGATGTAGTATAGAAGGATCCCATTAACGACCCTAAGGGAATAAATAGTGAATAGGAAATTCAAAATTCCTTGGATATTTTCTCTTTATAAGATTGTGTGCACACAAATTTGGTAGCAATATCGAGACAAGGCATATGTGGGCATCCTTTCATTTTAAGAGTTTGGATGAGGATTTACCCCATCAATTATTTTATTTGTATTTTTGTAAAAGGATTATGTGATTAGGTCAATGTATTTGAATACATTTAGTGTATAGAAGTATGTACAATGTAATTTATGTAAAGGAAAAGCGATGAAATGTTGATTGAGCATAAGACTATACAAAGGAATTATAATGGTTTGGCTTAGTTGTGTCTAGTTGGATTTTTAATTATCATTATGTGGTTGAGGGCATGAATCATGGTGATTCTTAGTAAGAAACATCTAGTCATATTGTGAATTGGTTCTACATATGTAATATTTGTTGAATGATTTGATATAAATATCTTAGTTGAATAACTATGGATTTTCTCTTTATTCTAAAATCCTCACTATAAACATTGGTGCATATTATGTATTGTTGTGAACATCTATAATTATTCATTCATTATGTTAGTATATATTATTTGCCAATATTTATATTATTATATCATATTGTGACTTGTTAAGTATAATCAAACATCTTATAATACAAATAAATCTCTTACAAACCATTAAAAAACACTATATTAAATATAATTTTTATAAATTATTATATTCTAATTAAATAAAAAATAATACATTTAATATATTTTTATATATAATAACAAAAGAAATCTCACATTTAACAAATTTTAAAATTCAGTAATTTTTAATTCTTTAAACATAATTATTTATATAGAAAACCACTTTTTACAATAAAATAACCAATTAAAAAAAACAAAATAACCCAAAGAAAAACAAAAAAAAAATTAGGGACGTTAAATTGTATATTCTAATAAATGAAGTACCTAACTAATTAAGCTCAAAACATAGGAGCATTGACATTTTTTTAGTTTATAAATTAAAATACTTTATATTATTTTATGAAATCAAAGATACATTATATCTAAGTGAATGCCTAGAGGAAGGAAGCATTTCTCGACCTTTAACACCATATGACTCTATTACAAACTAATAAAACTAGATACATAGACCCCAAAACAGATAACAGACAGGGAACCATAATAATCTTTCAAAATTTTGGGACTGGGGTCGAGAAGAGAAGCTTGGGCTCAAAACATAGGCCTGGAGTTACCATCACAGAGATACAGTGAGAGTTCAACATTAACTAGCAAGAGGATCAACCACTCGCATCATCACATACACTCATCTTCCAAGCAGAAAATTTCATGCCAACCACTACAGGCATAAGAAACAAATTCCTTCCTTAAAGCCCGTGGCTTAGTATCATAGGAAAAACTTAGAAGCAAATGACTATGAACCACATATGTCACCATCATCTGTAGAAAGGAAGAGCCATCACATGGCCTTAAAAAACCAAAACAAGCATCAGTCAGGACCTAGAACAAAGCCACCACTACACACTATTCATTTTTAGAAGAGGAAACATTGGCCACGAATTGAGTACTAGAGCCAAGGGGATCGAGTTGCTCTCCTCCATCAGAATCACAAGCTATGTGGTTCTCAACATACATTAGACGAGCCCCAATCTTGTCCACACAAAACCTCAAGTTCCTCAACATTCTCTTCACATCTACAATAGATTAGTTCCTAGAAGTCAATAACTAGTAAATAAGTACATTAGACATAAAATCCAGTTTAGTTACTTACAAACAAGAAGATATAAAAGGTAACTAAATGAAGATGAAATTTTAAAAACATATATAAATGTGATTACAATGTATAGATGTAATTACTATGTATAATACAATGAATAATGTTTGTTATCTAAAAATTATATCTCAAAGCAGTTTTCTATTAAATATCATAAAGTCTTTACTCTAGTTACAAATGATTAATAACTAGGGTGTAAAGTCTATATTGCACTGACACTTGTAACTAAGTAATTAAATATCCTAAAATCTTTACTCTAGTTATAAATGATTAATGACTACGGTGTAAATTCTATATTCTAGTGGCACTTATATCTAAGTAGTTTGGATAAATCATGCATTAAATGTGTTTTTAAAAGCATTGTTTTGAAACAATGCATCAAAGTAGAAGTCTACATAGAGTAACCATTAAAATTTGTATCTCAATCTCCTTAATCAAAAAGTTATAAATGTTGGACCCTAAGACATGTATTACTTCAATGAATCCCATTATGAATCACATAAGGGATGAAACAAGACAAATAATTAGTGAGACACTCTATACACATATACCAGGGAGCATGAGCATGATTTCACTGAGCAGCACTCAACGTAATATAATATATTCATTTGGAGTTAATACATGCAAAATTCCAAAAGGTGTCTCCGGGAAGTAAATAAAAGACAATCATGATATGTTAATGGAACATTTTGATTTTAGAGATTTAACAATCGTGGGACTCACGTATTTCAATGGGATAAATGCATCAACATTGATTTTTATGGTTCCATCAATT
>Ga0068628_1001259_pt1 | contig 10358 bp, 20 predicted proteins | sample InSIn2gowninarea_FD_77431 | JGI IMG/M metagenome (GOLD analysis project Ga0068628, IMG submission 77431) | Clean room microbial communities from NASA Spacecraft Assembly Facility at Jet Propulsion Laboratory, Pasadena, California, USA -... ... | reverse complement strand
TCATCAGACATCTCCAGGGTGCAGAAACCTGGTTCTAGCACCCTTCCATACTACTTCGGGTGAGACCTCAGTCCGCACTCCACGAACTGTTGGTGAAAGGGCGAGTAGTACCTGGATTTTTTTGGCTAATTAACTCCGAACCTGGGTTAGGCCCCAACAATCCAACAAATGGTTCTGTTGCAGGGACCGGGATTTGCATAGAGATGTCTGATGTTGTATCATTTGAATTAGAAAAAGAAAGGAATTGAAGAGTGGTTGGACAGAAAGATTCAAGAGTTCACGACATAGGAAAACAGGAATATGGGATTATTAGAGGAAGAGTGGTTAGATTGCTACTTATATACAGAAATCCACAAAATTTTCTTTGCATCCTTCCCTACTGAGTTGTACGAGTGGATCGCGACGCTAGCAGATAGCCAAGGAAGGTGTAAACTCAACAAACCTATTGTGTGGACTCCAAAATTGGTGCACAGACTGGAAGCATCGAAAGATAAGATCGTGCATACTACCAATCACTGGCTGGATAGAATCATAGGAGGGTTCATCACCAAATTTGCAGTAGATACTTCAATCAGCTATAGCGAGGTAGAATGACGCTTCCTCAAGGGGTCACGAAGTAAGTATGTTAAATATTTTAACATTTGGATTAAAATTCTATTATGTGAAAAGCAGGTTATGCAAATAAATTGATGTTTGGGGCTACATGGAGTGGGAGGATCTACAAAAATGAAGGTAGCACAGAACTAGAAACTAGCCCCTTGATTTCACCTCCATGAGGGGGTGAAGAGGAGATCGCGAAGGTTTCACCAAGATGTATGATCAATATGATAAAGAAGAGAATTCTGCACATACCACCCCCACCCACACCACCACCAGTTTCACCATATTCACCCCTGACTTCGCTCATACCACCTCCGCCACCACTGCAAAGCAGTATGGCCAGCATGATAAAGCTACCAATGTTCAAGGTAGTAGGGAATGAAGATCCAGACCAATTTTGGTTTGTGATAAGAGTTGTATGGGAAGCACAGGGTGTCATGGATGAAAATATAAAGAAGGCAACGTTGGTCAGTGCTTTACAGGATCGCGTGATGACCTGGTACCTTAAGCATTCCAATGAAAATACAAATGTGGGGATACTGGATATCCAAGCTGTGCTAAACAAGGAATTTGGCAGGGCAAAATTAGAGGCACAGTCGATCATTGGATTCAAGGAAATCACCATGCTACCAAGTGAAACCCTATGGGAGTTGGATCAAAGACTGAAGTGCACAATTCACAAAGCAAACATGACCTTAACAGATGGGAAACACTGTGAATGGTTTGTAGCCTCGTTAACACGGCATCTACGGAAAGAGTTGTCGTAATAAAGGCTAACCACTTGGGCTAAGGCTTTGGAGGTTACAATGAGATTGTACGAGACTCAGATACAAGATCCTAACCTGGGAGTCTAGCAGATTCATGTGCAGTTGAAAAACTTGTGCCTAGAGATGCAGAGTTTGAAACAAGGCAGGACGACTCATCCAGAAGTGCGTGACGAGGTATGGTGCGTAAATTGCAAAGTCCATGGAAACAACAAGGACCACTACCTGGTGTTCACGAATTACCTCACAGGAGGAGGACCAATGCCATTGAGACCGGAGGCATAGGTAGGACCAAGCGTAGCGCCTGCATTATGGTGCACGATTTGTCAGATAGGAGGAAAACATGCTACAGATAACTACCATCTACTACAGAAGTATACGCAAAATTCCTAGTAGTGGTTCTGTAATTTCTATAGGTCAGTAGGCAATGATGAGTGCACCTATAGTAGTTATGAACTGATGATGGATCAGACTCCTACCTATAGAGTTCAGCCCGAAACATGGCCCCTTGATCAAAACGTAGGAATGGTGCGCATTGGATTTCAGGGGCGCGAATGAGGCCGAGGTAGAATAGGGCCAGGAAGAGGTCGCAGATAGCTGATATGTTACAATTTTGAAGGGCTGGGGAATTATGCTTGCGATTGTACAAATCCAATGAGACCATTATGATTATATTTTATGCAGTTTGATCATGAGACGGAGGACTGTCCCACACTGATAGTGAGGTTTTGCAATAAAGGAGCACTCCAGCCTCCCCCGACTAAGAACCTACAAATGATGAGGTCTGAGCCACGTGAGGAAGACCCCAATGTAAATATCGTGCTCTGAAGTGGTATTACAATAGGGGATGACAAAGGCAAGTAGCCTGAAGAAAGTACTTGGGTTTGCAAAGCCCGAATGAAGGAACCAAAATTTGCTTTGGAGCATGCTAAGGAGACCTTCATGGAAGCTAAGAGGAGCTTCACGAATGTCTCCACTTCAGGAAGTAAAGACATGCTAGAGCTGGAAATGGGCCCATCGATGCTCACTACATTCTTGGAGACATGCATGAAGCTGTTGTGCGACAGTAATGCTATGAAGGGGCTGCAAGAACTCATAAGTAGATGTGCCAGGACTACGCCAGGAGAATCGCGCGTAGTCCGGAAGGTCGAGAAGCACATGACACGAACAGGAAGGGAGATGAGATTGACCATGTAGATTAGGGAATATGAGATGGATCAAGTGATTCTAGATCTAGGATTGGACGCGAATGTCCTACCAAAGTAGACATGGGAGTGCATGGGCAAGTCTACACTGCAATGGTCTCCTATCCAACTACGAATGGCGAACTAGCAAAAGATCTTACCTATGGGGAGATTGCAGGGAATCATAGTAGATATCGAAGGAGTAAGCACGCTAGAAGATTTCAAAGTGATAGAGATTGTTGATGGCAACAATCCCTATCCCACGCTAGTAGGAATAGATTGGGCCACTGGCATGAATGGAGTGAAAAATTTAAAGAAGTGCAAGATGATTTTTGAGAAAAAGTCACTGCGCATAGTGGTACCTTTAGACCCTGCGGAAGGATCACGCTACACAAATCTAGTGCCTGACTATGACAACGACAATGATCTAGATTGTATCTACAAGATAACTGTGCACAAGTAAGACTAGGTAAATCCAACCGTGGATGGTCGAATCTCGTGGGAGCATGAAAGCTCCTGTACATCAGATTCTGACAAAGAGATAGAACAATGGCAGAATTGGTTACACAAGGTAACCACGTTGAACTATAACATGGTAACAAGGTTGCTGCGTTGCGTAGCAACAAAGGTAAGAGATCTGCCTACATATGGGTTAGGTGAAGTGGAGGAGTTCCTGAACAAATTTGAAGGAGAAGTGCCGGAACAACATTGTTTAGGCACTTTGAAATGGGTACTACGTGCTATGCCTGCAAGGTGGTGGGGCACACACTAGAAGATTTTTGAGGATTGGCATGACTATGGAAGGATGATGTGCCTCCAATTTGGGAAGCATCAGAAGTGGTTAAAAGGCAAGTATGATGGACAAAATGGCCCATGCACCCACCTTTCCAGGTGGGTACAAGCATATGGTACGAAACTTGGAGGAATACACATAGTACTCACGATTAGAGACATGATTGAGATGTGGGTGTGGGCAAGATAATGGCACAAATGACCCCTCCATTTGGGACCAGGAAGTATGGTAAGACCAAGTGAGCATAAGCATATTCGTACAGAAGCTTTTGACAAAGTACACAAAGCACTGAACACAGTCCACCATGTGAAGCAGGTTGACTGGGACCTGCACGTACTAGCGGTTCTCTGGGCATATAGGATCGTGTACAAAACCCTGACCACGTGGGCACCTCCAAAGTTGAAGTATGAAGCAAATGCTGTAATCCCCATGGAGCATGAAAAGCCTAGTCCATGCATAGTAACACCAGTAGATACGATGGTTCGTGGAGCCTGGAAAGAAGGGATCAGATAACCGCAAGAAGTAGGAAACATGGGACTTGAGGAAGAAATCCAAAAAGGAAATTTTAGGCTCCAAGAACTTGAAAATGAAAGGGTACGATTAAGGAGGAAAAGCGCTTTGGTAGAAGCCGAAGTCAAGGAGCTGGAAGATGAGATAAGGGGTGTGTTTCTCGATAAGAAGACCATGGTAATAAAATAGGGTGTGCACGATCATGTTGACAAGTTTGAGGACTATCACTACAAATTGATTAGTCTGATGCCTTGGCTTGGACCACATATTACTAAGAGAATTAACCAGGGTGATGCACTACAGAGGATAAGGTGCGCGACGCCACCAGTAATGGTAAAAGGTAGGTATTTCCCAGGAAGAATGCTAGATGATTGGAGAAAACTGCACATAAGTGGCATGGCCACCTGACTAACCGAGGGAGGAATAGTCTTAGCACTCCAAGAAGTTGAAAGGAAGCGCGGGACTATAAACTACTATACCCAGAAGTTGCGCGAGGTTGGAGTTGTGCGTAGAAATAGATAGTCACAAGGTTTGCGACTGCACATGGGGGGTTGTGTCACCATGCGGGTTGGATAGAAAGTGACTATTGAAGTCACTATTCATGATGGGATGCTCGACTTGACACCAAATGGAGCAGGCGACAAGCAATTAAGATGTGAGTTATGGGCAAGATTTGGAAAAATCTACCACCAAGGAAGCATTAATGAACCAGTTTTGGGGGGAACATTTGAATTCAAATTCAAAAAGTGCTATAAAGTACAGAGGGCTACCCAACAAACAATACTTGGTCATTTGAGAATTGAGCAATTGAGTAGAGCCCTAATTGTTGTGAGCCGAGAATTGATTGAGCCCCAGTGCTAGATTTCTAGATGAATACGATGGCAACTGTTGAGGACATTACAGAGACAACCAAAATGACTGCCGGAGAGGTCGTGCATGCCCTGGCTATGGGAGATGCTCCGAAAGGAGCTGGGATGGTGGCAGAAATATCGAAATCACCACGTACACCAAGACCCAAGAAGGACAAACAAGCAATGGTTCTCATACGTGTGTCCCTGCAAAACTTGCTGTGCACCAAGCTGTCAATGAAGGAGAAGGGGAAGCTATCACGATAGAGATGGATGAAGAAGAAGAAGATCTGGAGGATCTTATCATCGCAGAGGATGAAGATGAAGGCATTGAGGAAGACACTTAGCCTGAGCACCCCATGACAAAATTTCATGCTCGTGTCCCCTCGTGAAAAGGGAAGGTGAAAGTGCCCAAGGACCTGGACGAGACCAAGAGCTTGCTCCAGATCTTGCTCCTCCCAGACAACATTATGTTTGAGGGCACACTCCTAGAATGCATGCTGAGCCTAAAATTTGAAGATTAGGACCTCGTTGACCATGAGAAGTTCCCCCACCTTGAGGCCATGCACCTTATGAAGCCCAAGAAAAACAATGCATTGGGAGTTGCAGAACTAGAGCCGCGGAAGTGGTTGCGCGGAGCGGAAAAGGTTGGGCTACTGAATCTGATCTGGGTGCAGCACTTCCACCATGCACCAACAACCATTTTCATCATCATGCAGTTGCTTTGCCTAGTGCATGATGGGTGTTTGTGGCTGGAGGAGTCCATCCCCATCACGACAAACTTGATTCACTGCATCTCCTGGCTTCCATGTAAAGGAGAGGGCCCCACGGACATATCGGAAGGAAAGGGAAGTGACTTGGCCATCGTGGAGGCCATGAAGAAAAAGTAAAAGCTGGAAAATAAGAAGAGGGGCTATGCCATCTCCAACATCAAGCATAAAGCAGTGCATGTGGCAACCCAAATCTTGATAGAAAAGGTCATGTGCAAGTGCTGCACGGACGAAGTACCCGCGCCAGTGGTAGCACTAGCTGAGCAGTGCGCGGAGGGGGTCCAGTTTAACTGGTCTGAGTTCCTCTACAAAGAGTTTTTAGAAAATTGCTGCGAAGCTTAGGAATAGGGAAAAATGTTCCACTATGCATGGCTTTTTCTTTCCATAGTGCTCGTGGTTGGGGAATTGTCGGAGGATAGTCAATTCCCCATAATTGACAGGGATTTACGGAGGCTGCAAAGTACACTTCACTTTAGACAACAAAAGGTGCTAAGAGGATCTGCGAGAGTAAAATCTTCTGGGTGTTCATGGAAATGAACCTTAGAATGGGGATCAACCGTAAGCTGCATATGTCGCCCACTGTCTATCATAGTTTGTAGAGTTTTGCAGAATTCAAAGTGGACATGCATAACATTTACATCAGGGTGTGCAAGGACCTGATCAAGCAGTGGATAAAGCTATCCTTCGTAGCCACATACGACGTCATTTTTAATGTACTGGAGGCATGGCCACCAAAGTGGTGTGCCCCAAACATCGCAAAGATGGAGAAGTTGACGGAGCAAAGAAAGAAAGACAAGGCCAAGTTGCACATCGCACAGTTGGCCGAAAAGCAAAGGAAGGAAGCAGCAACAGCGGAAGTGTGGACGGCGTAGGACGCAGCATAGAAAGCAGCTGAGTAGGAAAAGGCTACTGCAGCAGCAGTAGCACAGGAGGCAGCCTTGAAGGTAGGCAAGGGCCACACAACACAGGGGTAGGAAGAAAAGGAAGCAGAGACAGCAGAAGGAGGTGCAGACCCAAAAATCACGTCAACATAGTTGAAGTGCCAACACCTAGCAAAGCGGGCAGGGTCACGTAAGAAGCTCAAGGAATTGAAATTGTCTATTGACCTAATCACCCTAACTGAAGTTGATCTGCATGACATCAGTGAGACAGTGCGCGATGTAACCAATGAGGCTCTCCAAGATTTCATGCAGGAGAACCAGATTGTGTAAGGGGCCCTCAGAGCATAGTTGTAGGAATTACAGGTGCACCCTACTCAGGTTGGTACCTTTTCAACCAGCCTTGTAGTCGGCTCAAGAATAGTAGAACAAATGTTGAGTGCGCAGATGACAAACACCATAGTGCTTCCAGAAGGGGCACTAGTGACATCAAATGAGGTTGAAAGGCCTTCAGTTAGTGCGCTGAAAGGTCTTCGTATCAATCTAGCTGCACTCCTGTGAGAGACCCTATATGTGTTGCAGGATGGGATAACTGCAAAGCTGCAAGCTAGGGAGAGCTGCACACTGCAAGTCCTCAGTGAGTAAAAAATCAATATGGAACAACTAATCTTGCAGCATGATGAAGTGGTGTCGTAGAATCAACAACTGGTGCATGTGATAGATGACGCTTGCCAAAGCATCTAGGAGTTGGCCATCCCAGCAGACATGCCAACAGAGGCGCCGATCCATAGGTTAGCAGTAGGGGTCTGAGAGGCGAGGGAAGAAATAACAAAGGTTCAGCTGGAGCTAAACCTTCAGATCACCAAGCTGTGGTTAAAGGTGCAGCCATCCACTCCCCCAAAAGTCAGAGAACAGTGCGCTAGTGCTATCACAGTAGGATTGGAGGAAATTAGCAGTGTAGTGCGAGATTGCACCAACATGTTGGAAGAATCATTTGAGGGCCTCAAAAATATGTAGGAGGACCCCAACATCTAGTGCTTGGAGACATAAGAGTGAGAACTCCAATAGTAGTACGTCAGTATCAAAGGAACTACACAGATGGTGGCCCTCGCTCAGAGGCTTGCGCGGATGCAGTAGGCTAAAGCGCTGAAAGAGCAGGTGGACATGGCATGACACAAGGAAGCAGTCTTAAAGGCATGCGTTCAGCCTTGGATCAAAGAGGCCTTCACCATCACCACATATATTGAAGGCAAGCTCACAAAAATGCAGGGGATGCACACATTGATGCAAAGGATCACTCCCGACACAGAGGTCTCGGAACAATGAATGTAGCAGATCCAACAAGTAGCAGCTCAGTGTGTTTCTAACCTTCGTGTAGTTCAAGAACAGTTGGAGGGACTTCATGCAAAGATCGTCGTGCCAACAGAGTGACTCAAGGGTGAGTCACAATGTTTATGTTGGGGGCCTGTTGGGCATGGAATCCCCATAAGGCATGTTTTGGGGCTTAAATCCAAAGTTTTGATTGAATCTTCTTGTAAAGCTCCGTGAATTGCATGCACGGGGCACAAAATTATGATAGAGTCATAGGGTTATCCACCCTAGTTTTGTAATGTAATGTTGGTTGGATAGACCTACCCATGGTCCACGGACCATGGGATTATATAAATAGAGTGAGGCTCTAAGTGTAAAAGGGGAATAACGAAGATGATAGAGGAAGGAAGTCAAAGTGGTTGAGTAAAGTGTAGAGTGGGTCATAGAGTAGGAGAAGGCTCTGTAGCTGTGTGCACAGAGGCCTAATAGTCCGCAGTTGAGTGCATAGACCCCTGTAGTTGAGTGCACAGGGTGAGTTATGTCTGTAACCATGGAAAGAATCAATAAAGAGAAGTTTTGCTATAATTTTGTGTATCTATTCTTGGATTATTTCATGATTGATATAATTTGAAAATATACTATTTATTTACTGCGCGCACCTGTTTGAAGGTTCTATGTTGTTAACTAGAACTTAAAGCACTCAAGTAGGCAAAGATAATTAACTAATATTGGAATATAAGAAATGTTTTAGGTAATAATGCAGAGCGCAACACACAACCCCTCAGTAGGGCTGCGCGAAGGCAGTATATTAGGCCGCGAGGAACGGGGAAGTGTGGGAAGCAACCTACGCACAGGGACAAACTGCGGACTAGTCGAACTCAGTAGACATCTCCAGGGTGCGGAAACCTGGTTGTAGCACCCTCCCATACTACTTCGGGTGAGACCTTAGTCCATGCTTTGTGGACTGTTGCCAAAAGGGCCAGTAGTATCGGGATTTGTTTGGTTAATTAACTCGGAACCTGGGTCAGGCCCCAACAAGCCAACAGAGGGCCTACCTCTTATAGCATTAATCCACTTGATGATGATCTTTCTTCCTTGCTCCAACTTCCTTTTGTTCTTTTCCCTCAAGTACCTGAAACAAACATGTAAGAGACAACAACAAACATGATAGCATAAAATCAAATTCAATCTACTTAAAAGGTTGGGGAGTTTTCAGTTATCAAATGAAATATAATACATGATATAGGAAATAAAACATTAGTTGTATCAATATGAACTTCCAAGAGAAATACAACCAGAGCCTTGACGTTGTAGGTTCCCTTTGGCATGTCTGGGTTCTAGCACCGCTATAAGCATCTCATGATTCACCCTCAAAACAATGGAAGTTCAAGGCCTCTTTCCTTTTACTCCAAACCAAACACTATAAGCTAATTCTCCCTTCACACACAAACTTGAAGGCTAACGTTCTCAAGATGGCTATCAAGATTTGTGGATAATTCCAACCTTTTCATTATCTAGCTAAGGGTGTGAAATGAGGAGTTTATATAGCTTTGATAGAGGGGAAATGAATCCTCTTACGATGGGAGAGGCCTCTTCTCTTTGGTTTGTTCCATTTCAATAGGGGAAAGGATCCCAAACAGACTCTCTCGAATCTATCCTACCCAACCATTTACCAATCTTCCATCCATGAAGCTTCTAGACCTGGAAGCTTTGACTCCATTTTTAAAAATTTTCCAAAAGAGAATCGACATGGGGGATGAATAGCTCACTTGCACCTTTTGACTCTAGTCCTAGTTTTAAACTTTGCAAATTGGCGTAGGGAAGGAACTGAGCACCAGCATCGGTATTGAAAATTGAGCTTGAAGGAAGATTCTTGGGAAATGATGTAAGAGGGAAATGGTCTGCAGATGAAGAGGGATGTAGAAACATGTTTTTCATGGCAGGGAAACATATGAGGGTCACTGTAGAGGTCCTCCAGGATCAAGGAATGGGGATTACATGGACAGTGATAAAATGTTGTGTGACATATCCTCGGTAAAATTGTAATGAAATCCATGGAAATGAACTCCCATTTCCACTCCAGAATCAGAATCTATTATAGTAAACCAGCCATATTCTTACATTCTACTTTTACCTGTTGGTAATACAAACATCTAGCCACAAACTTTGCATGTTCTCCAATGCTGCATAGATCTAAGGAATGATCTATCCAACATCCCCAACTGTATGCACCTCCTAAGCATTGTATATTTATGGTTTACCACCCTGATGGTACAAATGATCTCTCTTGTGATGATATTTGCCACAAGTCCAACACTATAAAGGCTTCCTGCCATCATCCTTGTTCTGCTCCTCAAATTGAAATCCCTGCCCTGTGTTAGATGCATTGAAATTCTTAGGTGGTGCTGTATTTTCTTTGTTACCTATGTCCTGAGGTCTCGTTCTCTTCTTATCCCATTTTCGTTTATTTTTCTTATTACCCTTCCAATCCTGTTCAGATTCAGACCTGCACTTTGATTTCTCATAACAATGCTTTAGCTTTTTGATGGCTTCCTCCAATGATCTAGGCTGATCAAACTCGATTCTTTCCTTGAATGCTACTGACAACCCATTGATAAATATATGAATCTTCACTTTCTCTACCTCCATATAAGGCATGTATCTCAACAACTCCAAAAATTGATTAGTGTACTCCTCATC
>Ga0068628_1001253_pt1 | contig 10380 bp, 6 predicted proteins | sample InSIn2gowninarea_FD_77431 | JGI IMG/M metagenome (GOLD analysis project Ga0068628, IMG submission 77431) | Clean room microbial communities from NASA Spacecraft Assembly Facility at Jet Propulsion Laboratory, Pasadena, California, USA -... ... | reverse complement strand
GACCTTAATGATAAAAGGGCTTCTGAGGATCAATTCATAGTATTTTTTCATTTTAGCATTGGAGAGAGTCTTTTATTCTCTCACTCTCTCATACTCTTTCACACATAGAGCATCCTTGGAGAATTCTTGGACCACTTTGGCATACATTGGATTTGGAGAAAGAAGGCAAAGAAAACCAAGAAAGCACAAGGAAACAGTTGGATCAGTAGTTACAGCTAGATTACTTGGCAAGTAACAGGTTGCATGTGTGAGTTCCTTGTCGATTTCTGGATGCATGATATATGCATGTGATTATCTAGTTATGTTTTGTCATTGGCATGGATATTTTCCTGGAATGATAGTGGTTCTAGCCTTTCCTTTCTATTTCCTGGTTAGCCATGGTGTTGTGGGTATTTCCAATTGATTTTTTTTTATTGGTTCTCATAATTCCTTATGGCTATAGGTTGGAACAAATGTTATGGAAGCCCTGGAACAACTTTGGTTGAATTAATAGTCCTAAAGCCTAGGTTGGGATAAACTCTCTGGAGCCCTTGGTGAGTTGAGTTACTAGTCCCTAGAGCCAAGTTGGATAAATGCTCTAGAGCCCTGGAAGGTTGTGGGTTGAGTTACTGGTTCCTGGAGTCATGGACCATTTGGGTAGAGCTCAATATAGTTGGTGATAGTGATGTCCAATAGTGAGGTGGAATCACCGGTTGAGTGTTGAGGTGGTTTGGCCTCTAGAAGCCCTGGTTTGGTTATGTCTTGGTTTACTCCATGAGATCCCACATTCATGCCTTAAATATGGAGCGGCAGTGATTGTCTAAAAGAAAGATTTAGTTCATCCAAATATATGGTCGAGTGGTACCTAGAAGTCCCTGACTTGACCGAAATTTTCATATGTTAATATGATGTATTTTTCTATTTATACCTATGGGTATATGTGTTTATTATTATGGATATCTTATGTCTACCTTGCCATGGTTTCTATTTTGTTTATAATTTGGTTACATGCTGGTTATAAGATGTGTTATATCTATCTTTTTTTTACATGTTTTGATAAGCTATTGAATGGTTGATGAATGCATGGACTAACAAGTGTTATTGTCATTATATGGAGAGGGAATAGAGCCTTCTTGGGGATTCTCAGATTAATCTTAGACTCTTATGATCATATATGCATTCATGACTTGTAGCTTTCATGTTTACCATGTGTTTAATGAAATGTCAGTTATGTTATAGGTAGTATAGGTCAAGTTCTACCTTCAAGTTTGAATGTGTATCCTTGTTGTATGTTATTTATAATTATGAGAAGTCTTAAGCAGTTATGGGTAGTGGTTTGAAGACTTCCCTAAAATTGTGGCTTAGATCTCGGGATTGCACCCTCTAAACTGAGCAAGTTGGGTCGCAACCACATGGAGGGAGTGTTGTGCATGTAGTTTGAGGCCTATAACCAAATGGAGGCATTTTCATACATGTGGTTTAGGTTAAGTTGTGAGAAAAGTAGCCCTAACTCAGGGCTAGTCACCTGGGGTAGTCCTTTGACCCCCTAAGTGTTCTATAGCCCTTAGGGATTATGTGAGTTATTAGTTTGTGGTCAGTTGTTGACCCCACTTCCTTAACTGGAGCGAGGAGGTTGGATCATGTCATGGTAACTCTTCGTCTCATGTTTACCCTAGCAGGCCAATGAAATTGGGTAAATGTGGGAGGGGGTGGTTACAGGTAGGTTGTAGACTTGGGTTAGCCCTTGTAAGGATAATTCAATTCCTAAAATTTCTCAAAGATAATCCATAGCTTCATAAACTTTAGACCAAACTTAGATAATCAAATAGTATGCCAAGTATAGAGTCGTAGAAGTGCCACAACAAACCCTAGACAACAAGCCTAAAAAATGCAATGGAACCCCACGAACAATAATCAAATGACTTCAAAAACAAACTTTGTTTCTTCAATGCAAATGGACTACCTAAAAATACTCTAATCCAAGAGGGACCAAAACTTGTCAAGAATAGCATTGATCTTCTAATAATGTGCGTCATTAGAGAAAATTTTAGCCTAAAAGTAGCCTCCTAAGGAAAAATAATAGTTAAAATATTAAAATAATAGTTATGAATTTTGGAGGGAAAAGAAGAAAACTACTTTTCTTAATTATATTTTTGGCTTATCTCCTTGTAGGCTTACTAAAAGTTCAATTCTAGACACTCTTCAGATGTGGAATTGAATTTCACATCCAACGAGTACCCATTATGCATGCTTCTAGAAGGCCCACGTTGATAAAAATTGAAGATACATTAAAATTGTATTGCAATCAGCACCCACTATACACACTTCTGAGAAGACCCACATTGATAATAATTGAAGATATATTAAAAAGGCTTGTCATACTCACATTGATAAAAATTGAACATACATAAAAGTGCTTTCAACACACTTTTTTAATGTATCTTCAATTTTTATCAATGTGGGTCTTCTCATAGGTATGCATGATGGGTACACATTGGATGTGGAATTTAATTTTGCATCCAATGAGTGTACACACTTTAAATTTTAGTAAACCTATAAGGATATAAGCTAAAATTACAATTAAAGAAGTAGCTTTTCTTCTTTCCCTCCAAAACATTTACATGCACCTCATTTTAAATTTAAAGGATTTTGATTGTTTACATATTATGACATGGAAATTACATGAAAAAATCATGGGCACTTTTAGGTTGAAATTACTCTAATGGAATATTTAGTGTATGCTTTAGGTGACGTGCGATTAGGGCATATAACAAGCCTGAAATTTCCTTAGAACAATCTACAAAGAATCTTTGGATCAGCCTAAAACTTATTTAAAAAAAATTTCCATAAGCTCATAGATAAAGCCTCAGATAATTCTCATAAATTGATAATGATCCAACCTCAAACTTGATTGGTTAGATTTGTGAAAAAATCCTCCTAGAAGGCCAAGAAGATCTCTTGATGTCAGTCAAAACACACATTATGAATACTGGTACATACTTCAGTTCATCATTGAATGAGGCCAAAAAGTGAGGCATATGAATGATTTGATGTACAACACTACTTCTACCATAGAGATGCTTGTCTAAAAGATTGAATAGGCTAATGATTTTTCCTCAAAAAACCTTGGAATTATTCCTAAAATGCATGCAAACTTTCCTCCTCAGTAAGTATACATATTTGCCCATAAGTGTATGCATGGAGATTCCCTACAATAGGGCTGAAATACCAATCCCCTCTACCTTGGTTCAGAAGTCCTTAGGGCATGCATACTTAACCTCAGAAGATATGCCCTCAAAATACTTCATGTTACCCCATAAAGGAGGTTGAATGACCTTTGAAACCCCAGTCAAGCCCTTTATTAAAAGATAAGTCAAGATAACCCACAAAATTGTGTTCCACCATATTTTGATGGAGGTTGAATGGGCTTAAACTATGATCAATAACCTAATGAACACCCAAAACAAAGCTTGTAAGGCATAATCCAAAATAAGTGCTTCAGGCTAGCTTCCTCTTAAGACATGACATTGCTCCTCAAGGCCGCAAAGGAAATCTCCTTTATACACATTTACTTGATGATCTCTTAGAGGGCTAAAGTGCCCTATACATATACTAGTCGTGAAGCCCTTTGGGAGGGAGGCTGACCTATTGTTTGCAGGGTAAGAGAATTTCAAAAATTATTTTTTTAGCCCAATGAATGGAGGCCAACTTGAATTGGAGCCTAAATTTAATTAGGTACCATGAAAATAAATTTAAATCAAATTCCTTTGACCATAAATTTGAATGGGCCCTTTTAAATTAATTTTTGAAATAAAAATTCCACCAATCCATAAGTTGCTTTTGACCAAAAATGGGGCTTCAATCTTCAAGAAGCCATATCTCCACAAACAAGAGGTCCCATGGGGAATACAACCTATCATTAGAATTGAAACTACGAGGAGAATCAAGTGATGATGGTTTTGTGATCAAAATCATTTTCCTCTGCATCCATTTTCCTCAACAAGTGTTTGGAATCTATTGCTTCCCTTCCTCTTTGTCATTCTTATCTTCTAATCAATTCAAAATGGATAAATATTAAGAGCTTTCAAGTACCAATGTTGGCATCAATGACAACACCATTCAAGACATTCACCTTGGCAACTCCACTCCCCAGTTTCATATTTTGGGTATGAAGTATGGTGAACTTATATATTTCAAGTTAACATATTTGAAGTGGAGAGTATGATTCCATTTTACAACAATATCAAAGTTAAAGAAAAAATTATTTTAGATTTATCATGTATTCATGGAGACTCACTTGAGTTAAATTATAATATATGAAAGAAATGTGCTCAAAAATTATATGGAAATGAAAATTTTACTTCAGAATTTGTTATATTTTTCATTAGGTTCATTGAAAAATTTAACCTTATCCATTAAATATATTATGACCATGTTTTTCCTTTCTATACAAGATAATGTAAGAGAATGGTTGTAAGATACCCAACTCTATAATGCTTTATTAGGACTATGAGGTTTCAAATCCTAATCTCCAATATTATTTTATGGAGATGGGATTATAAAAAATCATTTTACTACAACCTCCTTATAAAACGCATTTCGGAGGCTACTATCATTGTCCTCTCATCAAGATATTTCCAATGAAAATTCCAATGATATTCTATAACATTACTATTGTAGGTAGTTCCCTATAGATTCTCTCTTTGATAATACTTTATTTGCCTTGAAAGTTTTGCATGAGAAGAATTGTAGGGGATGAGTTTACTACCTTTGAAGTCAAATTACTTTTATTTTTTGGCTATAAATATGTATGTCTAAAAAAAATTTCTCGTTGATCTGGTATCTTTATTGGGTCATTACATGTTCATTCTTCAATGACATGTTATCCAATGGGATTTCATCCATATGCATTTTATCCAACCCATCAACATTCACATTCCCTATACGTTTGTAATATCAATAATTTCCTCTATTGGTGCATTCTTTGTGGATTCCTATAGCACTTTTATTTATGAGATTTTTCCTTTGGTTTTCCATTTCCCTTCTCTTGATTTATTTCTTGAAGACGTACTCGATATTTCATTTTGAATTCCTCTTTATTCAATGCCACATAATAGTTTTTGGAATAAAGGGGATCCTTTGGGGTTGTTGCCTTTTGTGCTCCGGGGCTTTTTTGACGAGGTTGGACTTTCTAAAAACCCTCATGATCCATTTTTCTTTGATTATATGGTTGTATTCATGGCATCTGCAACATCTAAATGGTACATGCTCATAATCCATAGGTTGTTTCCAAACTTCATCATGATAAGAGATTTCAATTGATTCTAGTAGTGGTTGATATTCATATACACATATATCCTCACATATGAGGTGTCGTGTCCTCACTTGGTCACTTTGAATATTTTCACAAAATATTCAATTGTGTTTCCAATACCTTCTAATATTTCCTCCTCGCAAAATTATTTTAGGAGAGAAAATAGGAAAACCCAAATTGAGACAGCCAAGATCTTTTATTTTTCCCAGGTTTTACTTTTCTTGCCAAAATTTTGGGAACAGCCCCGCATTAAAATACAATTCATATCTATTACCTTATTTATGTTCTCTAAATTTTCAAAAATTACTATAAAGAAATCCTTTTATCCTAGATTGAGTTCGATGTGTCTCTTTAGCTGGAATTTTTGTTGGATCCATCCAACCAATGCTCTCTTTGTTGGCCATATTCCAATGAGATTTCATATTAAGGTGCAATCCTTCATATTTAGGTGTAGCTCTCAATTTGTTTTGGTTTTACTTCATATTTTGGATCCTTGGTTTGCTTAGGGAGGCATGTCCCTTACATATGGTTTTTCCAATTAACCCCTAATGGAGGATCATCTTTGTTTCTATCCAATGCATGACTTGGTCTTGGAATTGATCAATTGGGTGCTCGGATCTCACGGTTTGAATCAAAACCTCCATCCCCAATGACCACATTCTTGAAGTAGAGGTTTGCATCCCACCTCTCGAGGAAATTTCCATGACTACTCTCATGCTACATTAGATGGGATAAGCATTAAACAAAAAAGACAAGAGTGCAAAGGAAATTACTTTTACACAACAATAGATCCAGGCACTAAAATAAACACTAATTTGTTTACCTAAAAGAACCCTAAAAACTCACTAACTTTGGACAAACAGGCCTCTAATAGTGAACACTTACCTCTAGAATTAAAGTCATATTTTTTATCCCATTGGAAAGGAACACTTATTTTTACACCATTAATTAAACTCAAATAAAATAAAATAAAAGGTGTAATGGTTCACTACTATGTGTTAATGTATTGTTAATACATTGTTATAGCCTATTGAAGAGGTCACTTTAGTTTTGGGAGTATTTGGACATGGTTTCAAATGTCCCATGAAAATGGGAGCCTCTTTTGATTGTTTAGCATCATTTGTTTTCTTTAAGTAATTTTAGTGTGGATATGAGAGCAAAGAGACATAGTTGGTCTAGTAGTGTAGGAGAGGTATGGGAAACACCATAACTAACATGGCATCCCTTCATTTTAACCATTCAGTTTATGATCCTTTTCAATAATTCCAGCTAAATTTAAATTCAAATTTAACTTTAAATGTAATTCATCCCACATTGTTATCATTTTAATCTTGTTGATGATTAATGATTCACGGTGCCCCCTCTGAAGTGATAAACACAAACCTTCTCCTCATATAAGTAAGTTTGGTATTTGATATTTCATGAGACTTAAGACTAGCACAACCACACTAGTAATTAGTAAATATGGTTGAAATATGTCGATAGGTGTTAATGGTATACATTTAATATTAATATTAGTATTATTAAACATTAATATACATTAATATTAATATTAGTATATTGATATATATTAATATTAGTATTATAGAGTCCAAGAAACGCTTTATCTTGACTCCCTTTTTGTCCATGTTTACTTCCTTTTCCTATTGCTATCATCCAAAAAAGATCAATAAATGTAAGGTTCTGTTAAGGTAAACATTCATATGTCCTATTTTTCATATTTTATCAATATCCCTTATTTTTTAATTAAATTTTACATGCAGCTACAAAATTGACCTAATTCTGCAGCTAATCCACAGATCCGCGTCTACTTCCATTGTGGACAGGGTTCAAGTATGCCAGCTCAGCAAAGGAGTATATGGGTAGATAGGGAATGATCCTCTCATGGATTTCTTCCTTTTTACTCGAGCTAATCCATCAAGATAACCGCACTACAACACAGTCAACCATGACAGTCAACCGGAAGATAACCTGCTCGAACAGAGTCCGAGTTTCAAGAGATATTATCGATTTGATTTTTCAATAGCAAATCAACAAATAAGCGATATGATTTGGTTTTGATAAATATTGTAACGAAGAATTGTAGGCTTGAATTTCTCATGTTGTTAATTAAAAACTCTATAATAACAATGACAGCTCTATGTTAAGTGCGACACCGTATGTAATTTTGAAGCATCCTGTAGAAACTCTTTTCAAATTAATGCAAAGATATTGGTTCATACATTTTATGTGCTATTAATTAAAGCTACTAACTGCCTCATGGAAGGCCCCTGCATGGAAATCAGGTCTTTTATTCACTGCAATTAGATTTTCTTTTATTTCGTAGATTTAATTTATGGATGCTCTGTTTTTATATTTTTAGGATGCAGTTCAATGGAGTTCGCGACTAGGTTCACTTGATTGATCTATGTATTAGTAATATCATTTGATTTATACCTAGCATAACTCAATAATATCATTTGCTTCATACCTAGCTTAACTCAATCATCTCATTTTCTTTATATCTAGTATAACTCAATCATTTCGTTTCATGCATAGTTTAGTTATTTCATAACTTAGTAATCTTATTTCTTCTTTACTTTTGCATTGAATGAAGTTGCAGTAGATAAGAGTGACGGTCTTTCTCAGCATTTGAACTCAAGCATATTTCATTTTTCAAATTGATAAAATAGGATTTTATTTATGTTATTTCATCTTTTCATAATTAGCTTTGTTTAGCTGCAGAGTAAAATCCCAAAAATAATTAATAAGTTGAATAGTAGATTAACTTAATATATTCAATGAAAAGAGTTAAGATCGTTATTTAACCATTCTAAAAAGCTCAATTCAATTAGAACTAACTCTAAAGATATCATTTAGAGTATTCAATTAACAAATCTTAAAAATAACCTCCTAGTATAGATAATAACATCGTATCAATACTAATTCTAGAGTTTGAAATTAATTTAGATAACAATAACATAATCATCTTAATGACATAAAACAACTTCTAGCACATATAGTGCACTTGTACTTCATCAGTTTACCTACCTTGGTTGATAATTTATGCTTACAATTTAAGAACATTAAATTGACTAAACATTTTGGCGTCACCGTCGGGGAAATGAAAATAGAAGTTAAAAAAAAAAAAAATCATCAATTAAAAACATGATATGCTTAGGGAAAGAGACTCTAGAGGTAGATTTGTAGGATGAAGAAGAATTTTAATTCCCACAAATCCGTTCACTCCACCATGACTTCGAAGTTTTCCACACCATCGACTCAAACCCAAATTCCATTTGTAGGTCAACAAAGACTTCATGAAGTCTTAAGATCATAAATCCAATCCAGAACTTCACCTATGTCATCTACTAAAGCCATAATCGAATAAAATCCTACATCCCCAACTACAAGAGTAGTTTTTCTATCTTCCACTAGTGAACAAATTCTAGGAGAAGAATTAGAAATTCCCAGTAAAGAAGAGGAACAAGAAACTCATTTTGACTATCCATTGATAGAGGAACCAGAAGAATTAGAAGGTCCTTACATTAGTTCTAAAGAATCTATAATGGCTGAAGAAGGAGAAGAGGAGATACACAATGTCAATGGTGAGCAAAATAGGATTGGAGGAGGTAGAGGTAGAGGAGGAGGTGGAGATAGAGGCAGAGGAGGGGGTAGAGGTAGAGGAAATCAAGATCCTTTTGGATTTCCTATCTTCGTTGAAGATACAACCCTCACAATGAAGAATATTTCACCTTCTATTATTCCTAATTTCCATAGAAAAAGAAGTAAAGACCCAGAGACATTTCTCTTTGAATTTGAAGTATTATGTAGATCATATGATTATCTTAAAATGCTCAAAAATTGAAATTGTTCCCTACTACCTTAAAGGATTCGACATTAAAATGGTTCATGAGTCTAGGAACAAATTCTATAAGAACATGGGCACAAATGAAAGAAGATTTCTTAGAGAAATATAGAGACTATTGTATGCCTCACAAAATTAGATACAAAGTCTTAAAAATGACACAAAAATAAGATGAGAATCTTGAAGACTTAGTCGAGAGATTTGTCTATAATCTTAAAAGGGAATAAATGGATAGTTTGGATGAGGAAACTTTGAAATCCCTCCTACTCAAATCTATCAAAGATGAGTGGATCAATATCCTTAAATTAACAGGAAAAGGAGATATTTCTCAACTACCATTTATAGATATCTGTGATTTATGTGTACATATCTCAAGGGGTAAAGCACAAGTTGGAAAAAGTCCTAGGGACCCTCTCTTACCAAGAACCAATAAATCTGTAGTTACGACAGTCAGTAGGGTAGAAGTAGGAAGTTTGCTTGATACTTTAAAGATAGATATTTTAGGGAGTCTAAGTGAAAAAATTGATACCCTTAAACTACAAAACAAGCAAAAGTCAGAAAATGCTGCATTATCCATTTTTTGTCCTATGTGTAGAAAGAATCACACTCTAAGAGAATGTCCTTTAGACTTAAAAACCATAGAAACTTGTGCCATATGTGTAGATGACCATGATACTAAGGACTGTCCTTCTTTACCAAGTCTCAAGGCTATATTTAATGATAAAGGGATACCACAACAAGTAGACCCTCCTTATTTTATTACTAAAAGACCATGGCAGAACACTCAAGTAAATCAACCACAAGGCTTTATCTCACAACAATTTTCTCAGTCTTCACAAAATAATTGGAATCCATCTTGGCAGCCTTGGGCTCAACCACAATCATAATCTTGGAATCAAGGATGGTGAAATCCCTATGGGGCTTATGCTCAATATCAACAATATTCACCATCCTATCCTAATTTTCCACCACAATTCTTACCCCAATATAATCAAATTACTCAAGATAATCAATTACCTCAAGTCCAAATTCAAAATCAAAATCGATAGCTTTCCCTACCATTTGCACAAAAATCAAATCAATTACATGCTCAACCACTTCTAAATCCCAATAATAAAATGTCACAAGAACCTATTTACAATATGGAAGGTGTTAGCCTCCTATACCAATAGGTTTCATATTTCATGATTGGCTGGGGAAATTCCAAATATGTTCTACTTTGATGATGCAAAGATCCCAT
>Ga0068628_1001252_pt1 | contig 10384 bp, 14 predicted proteins | sample InSIn2gowninarea_FD_77431 | JGI IMG/M metagenome (GOLD analysis project Ga0068628, IMG submission 77431) | Clean room microbial communities from NASA Spacecraft Assembly Facility at Jet Propulsion Laboratory, Pasadena, California, USA -... ... | reverse complement strand
AGCACATAGTGAAAGGCAGATTTTGGGCACGATTTTCTAGAAAGGTCGTACAACAGTTTTGGTTCAGATTCCAAGGATCCCGTACAACAAGTTAGCACAGAAATCGAGGAGCAGAAAATCTGAAGTTTGTTGGCACATTTTTGAAGGGAGGCCGTACAGCAAGTGGCTGTACCTTGGCACGATTTTCTAGGCATGAATCCATACAGTTGTACTGCTGTTTTTCTGCACATAAATCGAGGAAACCTTATAGCAGCATTTATGGTAGCTTGCACGCTTTTCTAGGTAGTCTGTACAGCAGCATTTAAAGCTAAAATTTGGGCACAAAAATCGAGGAGGCCGTACAACATTTATTGCTGTTCAGTTTTGCTGTTTGCAAGTTTTTTCCAGTTAGCTGTGAGGCACAGAAAACGAGATAAGTTGTAAAAGTTTGCTTGCTGATTTTTTTTTTGCTGAATATTTCTCTCACTGTAAAAATCATTTTCCAGAAATAATAAGGAGCTTTCGAACTGATTTTCCCCAAGAGTTGTAGTGGGTTTTTCCAGGGTCACTTTGACAAAAAATCACTATGTTTAAATGTGTTGAATGGTTGTTTGTATGTGCTGATATTTATTTCTGCATTTTCTAGCATTCTGTAATATTTCCAGAATTTGTGTTTTCAGCAAAATTGATTTTCTAGTTGTTGAATGTATAGATATGGGAAAGGGCATTTAACTATTTTGGAGAAATAAGGTGAAACTGAAAACCGGGGTGGGAAATGAGAAATTTCTACATGGTATCAGAGCTTGAGTGCTGAAGTGCAGTTTGGGACAGCAAGGAGGAAAATTATAGCCTGCTGATTTTTCACTCAGAAAATTCCAGCACGCTGATTTTTCACAAAAAACAGTTTTATATTTACTACAGTTGTGCTATTTTTTCAGTTTTAGGACAACAGGATGTCATTGGGATTGAGGGTGGAGGATAGGTTGGATGGGCATACCAATTACAGCGTTTGGAAGGAGAGAATGCAGAGTATCTTTGAGGAGGCAGAAGTCTGGGACATCATGGTGCATACCACACAGAACCCTGTTGTTGTGCCTACTGATGCTACTCAGTTGGCTGCTTATAATAGAAAGAACAACAAGGGTAAGAGACTGATTTTAGATGGAGTCAAAGACCATTGCATTCCTCGTGTGAGAAGAAAGAGAAATGCCCATGAGATGTGGACAGCATTGTCCAATCTCTACCAGAGTACCAATGAGAACCGGAAAATGGTCTTGAAGGAGAAGCTAAAGACCATTAAGATGGGTAATGATAGTGCAGCTGGATATCTCACAAAGATTACTAATGTGAGAGATGGGTTGGAAGCAGTTGGAGAGGTCATTCCACCCACTGAGTTGGTGCAGATTGCAGTGAATGGCCTCCCCCATTCATGGATGAACTTTGCTGATGGGGTTTGTGCATGTGAGACCCTTCCCACATGGGAGAGGTTTTGGGATGATTGCATTTAGACAGAGATCAGGAAAGGTCAGCTTGGGGTAGCCAAGCCAGTTGAGCAGGATGAGGATGTAGCACTGTTGGCAGGAGGCAAGAAAGGCAAAGGGAAGAAGCAGGCTTCCCCAAGCAATGGTGGGGGCAAACGCAAAGGTAAAAGTAAACAGGGTAACACACAGAAGGACTATTCCAAGGTAAAGTGTTGGAATTGTCAAAAGATGGGACACTATGCAGTTGTGTGTCCAGAGAAGAAGAAGAAGAAGGGGAAGAACCAGAGCATGGCAGCTTCAGCAGAGGTTGAGGACTTTGCAGATCATTTTGACCGGGAGTTTGGGTTCACTGCGTGTGAGTCCTCTAGTGCAGGATCACCTGCCACACAGGTTTAGAGGGAGCATGCTTTTCCCTCGATTAACGAAGCATCTTCAGGGATTTGGTATGTGGACAGTGGGGCTTCACGTCACATGGCAGGAGTCCGTGAGTACTTCTCAGAGCTTTCAGAGAGTGGCACTGATATAGAGGTAGTACTCAGTGATGACAGAGTTGTTAGAGCAGTCGGTGTGGGGACACTAACATTTAAGAGGGAATCCAAACCTCCCTTGAAGGTGTCAGATGTTCTTTATGTGCCACGGATGAGGAAGAACCTCATATTTGTCTCAGCTTTGGAGGACAGAGGATATGAGGTACTGTTCAGGGGAGGACAGGTGTTGATGTATCCCAGGGGTGCTCCAGCTTATTCAGCTAGAGTGATAGGTGTACACCATGCAAAGGTGTACAAGTTTTTATTCCAGCCCCTTTTGGCATTTAGCAGTAGTACAGACAACAGAGCTAGCAGTTCTGAGCTGTGTGAGATTTGGCACTGCAGGATGGGGCATATGTATCATGGAGCCTTGAGGACCTTGCGGGAGATCACTACAGGTGTGCCAGATTTCAATACTGATCACTTTGATACTTGCAGAGGATGTGCAATGTGCAAGTTTGCCAAATCCCCTTTTCCCAGCAGTGACAATAGAGCGACTGGGATACTTGATTTGATTCATTCCGATGTGAGCGGTCGGATGTCTCATGTTTCCTTTAGTGGATATGAGTACTATGTTTTATTCATTGATGATCACTCCAAGAGGACCTGGATTTATTTCTTGAAGACCAAGAGTGAGGTCTTAAAGCGGTTTTAGGAGTTTAGAGCTCTTGTGGAGACACAAATAGGTCGGAAGATCAAGTCCCTGAGGTCGGACAATGGGGGAGAGTACACCCTTGGAGAGTTTGTTGACTATTGTGCAGAGGCAGGCATTAGGAGGGAGTTCACTGCTCCTTACAACCCCTAGCAGAATGGGGTTGTAGAGAGGAAGAATAGATCCATCGGAGGGGCTGCAAAAGCCATGTTACATGATCAGGGGTTGCCATTGTTCTTGTGGGCAGAGGCCTGCAACAAAGTTGTTTATTTGTAGAACAGGAGTCCACATCGTGCCTTGGAGCACATGACTCCGAAGGAGGCTTTTTCTGGGAAGAAGCTTGATATTGGTCATGTTCGTATCTTTGGGTGCATTACATACTCCTACATACCCAAGGAGAAGCGGACCAAACTAGAGCCCATTGTAGAGAAGGGTATCTTTGTGGGCTATAGTGAGACCTCAAAGGCCTTTCAGATTTACATTCCTACACAGAGGAAAGTTGTTGTCAGGCAGGATGTGAAGTTCGAGGAGGACAGGGCCTTTAGGAGGTCACGAGAATTAGAGTATATGGATCAACCAGACACTCAGCAACAATTGATTCAGTTGCAGGGATCTAGTGGGCAGGGATTAGGAGGATCCGGAGGTACATCTAGGACGATGTCAGGCCCGTCAGTGAGCAGTGGCTTGCCGAGCCAAAGGGGTGGTGCTCCGGGCAGCATCCAGAGCAGTCCACAGAGCAGTTCACTAGGGAGTCCACTGATGGACAGTTCACATGGTACCTCAGCTTCTACAGGTTCAAGTGTAGGTAGGAGGACAACAGACAGACAGTCAGGAGTTCAGGCTCCTGAAGATGATGAGGAGGAGGAGTTTCATTCTACAATGGGAGAAGTATGCTCAGGGAAAAGGAAGCCCAAGTGGCTTCAGGACACCTTGAGAGATGGCACATCTGTTACTGAGCCTATGAGGCTGGTCAGAGAGAGTAGACCACCTGAGAGGTTTTGTAGCTATATGGCAATGGCTACCAGCATCCTTGACTCTGAGCCTTCTAGCTATGAGGAGGGAGCTAGCCAACAGGTCTGGAGAGAGGCCATGTAGGAGGAGTATTCTTCTATCATGAAGAATGATGTTTGGGAGGTGGTGCCGAGGCCTGAGGGCAAATCCATGGTTACTTCCAGATGGCTTTACAAGGTAAAGCATGTTGCAGATGGCAGCATTGAGAAATTCAAAGCGAGGTTTGTGGCTAGAGGGTTCTCCCGGGTAGAGGGAGTTGATTATGAGGAGACCTTCGCTCCCATGGCTCGATATACTTCGATCCACTCCATTATATCGATAGCAACAGAGATGGATTGGAAGATCCACCAGATGGATGTGAAGACAACATTTCTCAATGGCTTCATACAGGAGGAGGTGTACATTGAGCAGCCACAGGGCTTTGAGGTGCATGGGAAGGAGTCCCATGTGTGCAGACTGAAGAAGGCCCTTTATGGCCTGAAGTAAGCTCCCAAAGCTTGGTACTCTAGGATAGATACATACATGCAGGGGATGGGTTTCACAAAGAGTGAGGCAGATCCGAACCTTTACTATATTGTGATAGGTGAGGAGCCTCTCATTTTGGTGCTATATGTGGATGACTTGGTCATTACAGGTGCAGAGAGACTCATAGAGCACTGCAAGAGAGATCTTGCGGCAGAGTTTGAGATGAAGGATATCGACTTGATGCATTACTTTTTGGGTTTGGAGGTGTGGCAAGAGGAGGGGAATTTCTTCCTAGGGCAGGGGAAGTATATTGTGGACATCCTTGGCAGATTCCACATGGAGGATAGTAAACCCATGTCGACACTAATGATCACCAACTGGAAGAAGCTTCATGCTTCATATTCCGAGTTGGTGGATCCCACATTGTACAGGCGGCTGATTGATTCCTTGATGTATTTGGTCAACACTAGACCATATATTTGTTTTCCAGTCAACAGGATGAGTCAGTTTATGTGTGAGCCTAGGAAGGTTCACTGGGTGGCTGCAAAACACATTTTGCGTTACTTGCAAGGGACAGTGGATTATGGTCTGGACTAGAGGCAGGGGAATGGAGTGAGATTGACAGGTTATACTGATTCTTATTGGGCAGGTTGTGCTTCGGATAGGAAGAGCACTTCAGGGTGCTGTTTTGGGTTGGGTTCGGGAGTAGTGTCATGGTTCAGCCGGAAGCAGCAGTCAGTAGCATTGAGTTCAGTGGAAGCAGAGTATATGGCAGCCAGTCTAGCTAGTTGTGAGACCATCTGGCTTCGCAAGATGTTGTTTGGCTTATTTGGTCAGCCGTTGAGACTTTTAGTGATTTACTGTGATAATCAGAGTTGCATTAAACTCATGGAGAATCCAGTATTTCATGAAAGGTCAAAGCATATCGGGATCAAATATCATTTCATCAGAGACTATGTTCAGAAGGGAGCTATGAAGCTTGAGTATATTCCCACTGATGAGCAGGTTGCAGATATTTTTACCAAAGCCTTACCATGGGGCAAGCATGTCTACTTCAGAGACAAGATGGGTGTGGTGAGGAACACCTTCCTCGGTAAGAGGGAGTGTTGAAATTTGGTATCGGATGACAGGTGGTTCCCTAAGGCTTTGATCTTTGGCCTAGGGAAAAGTGTCCAAAAGAATTTAATTTTTCTCCTAAAGTGACTTTATAATTTTTATAAAGTCAAATCTAATTTAAAAGTGACTTTAAGTGATAAAGTTACTAAAGTCTAATTTTAAAGTGACTTTAATAAAGTCAAGGTAAAATTAGAAAGGAAAAGTGACTTTGGACATAAATGACTAAGTGGGTCTTTATTAAAGTGGGGTGAATTAAAAAATAGAAAGTGAGATTTAAATGAGCATTTAATCTCCGCCCTAGATCTCAATCTATTTCAGCCATTGGATTTAGGGATTCCCTAAAAGTCACTTAGGGTTAGATTAAAGGAGGGAAAGGAGGAAAAGGTCATTTATTCTTTGATGAGCAGATTGAGAGAAGGAGAGCAAGAAAGCAAGGGAGATTTTTGGACAGTGAGGAGAAGGAGGTAGCAGCTTGGCACACATTCCAAGGCAGCATTTCAGCAAGTCCGTACAGCTGAGTTAGCACACAGTGAAAGGCAAAATTTGGGCACGATTTTCTAGAAAGGCTGTACATCAGTTTTGGTTCAGATTCCAAGGAGGCCATATAGCAAGTTAGCACAGAACTCGAGGAGCAAAATATCTGAAGTTTGTTGGCACGTTTTTCAAGTGAGGCCATACAGCAAGTGGCTGTACCTTGGCACGCTTTTCTAGGCAGAAATCCGTACAGTTGTATTGCTGTTTTTTTTTTTCTGCACAGAAATCGAGGAAACCGTACAACATCATTTATGGCAGCTTGCACACTTTTCTAGGCAGTCCATACAATAGCATTTAAAGCTGAAATTTGGGCACAAAGATTGAGGAGGCCGTACAACATTTATTGTTGTTCAGTTTTGCTGTTTGCAAGTTTTTTCCAGTTGGCTGTGAGGCACGGAAAATGAGATAAGTTGTAAAAGTTTGTTTGCTGATTTTTTTTTGCTGAATATTTCTCTCACTGTAAAAAGCATTTTCCAGAAATAAGAAGGAGCTTTCGAACTGGTTTTCCCCAAGAGTTGTAGGGGGTTTTTCCAGGGTCACCTTGACCAAAAATCATTGTGTTTAAATGTGTTGAATGGCTGTTTGTATGTGCTGATATTTATTTCTGCATTTTCCAGCGTTCTGTAATATTTCCAAAATTTGTGTTTTCAGCAAAATTTATTTTCCAGTTGTTGAATGTATGGATATGGGAAAGGGCATTTATCTATTTTGGAGAAATAAGGTGAAACTGAAAACCAGGGTGGGAAATGAGAAATTTCTACAGCCATCTTGTCCTCAGCTTGCCTTTGAAATATTTGTATCTTGAATCATATAGTGCCTAATCTCCCTCTTGGAATTACTTCTCCTTGATATTTTTGTCATGCCATATCTTTCTCTAAAGCTAAACTACCTCTGTATGGAGAAGGGCTTCCAATCTGTATTCATCCAATCCATTGAGTTGAAGTAATCTCTCCTTTTGTGCATGGCTGAGGTCTAGGTCTAGCTGAGATTCCATCCTTAGGGTATTGAATTCAAACTCTATTGACAGCAAAGCCTTCTTCCCATAGACCAGTTCATAGGGTGTGAACGCAGTGGTGGTCTTCCATGTTGTGTTGTAGGCCCAAGTGGCCTCAACTAATCTGTCCACCTAGTCTTTTCTGCTGCTGCTCACTACCTTGGTTAGGATCCCTTCCAATGCTCTGTTAGTGGCCTCCACTTGCCCATTGGCTTGTGGAAGGTAAGGGTTGGAAGTCCTATGCTTGATCTTATGATGTGTGAGCAGGGCTTCAATCCGGCTAGAAGTGAACTGGCTGCCTTGGTCTATGACCAACTCTCTCGGATACCCGAACTTGTAGAATATGTTTTCTCTAAAAAACTCAGCTACTTTTTCCTCTGTCACTGCTTTGATTGCTTTTGTCTCTGTCCACTTTGTCAGGTAGTCGGTGCACACAATGATGTACTACTTCTGCTTTGAAGGGGGGTTGATAGGCACCACAAAGTCCATGCCCCACTTCTCAAATGGTTCAAAGGTCACTTGAGGTTGCATGGGAATTTCATCCTTTGGAGTGGGTTTCCCCATCCTCTGACACTGATCACACTCGCTCGTGTATCTCCTCACATCCTGATGAAGAGTGGGCTAGTAGTAGCTTGCTTGCAATATCTTAAAGGCGGTTGGTTACCTAAGTTGTTGGGATGGCTCCTGGGAGTTATGTTGTTGATGTGGAAGGTTTTTGTGGTGTGTTTCCATCGATTCCACTTCCTTAAGGTGACTTAGGAGGTTGAATCCCATTATAATGTCCCCTCGTTGCATATTTACCCCAGTTGGCCAGTTACTTGGGTAGATGTGGGATGAGGGTGTTACATGACCTCCCATTTCCACTCTAGAATTTGAATCGACTATAGTAATTGACCTGGATGCTTACACTCCGCTTTTACCTATTGACAATCCAAGCATCTAGCCACAAACTTTGCCATCTCTTTCTTCAAGTTTGACCAATAGTAGAACTTCTTCATTGTTGTCATTGTCTTATGATACCTTGGGTGACCTGAATACAACTTAGCATGGAATTCCCTCAAGATAAGCTTCTTTAGCTCACTGTTGTCCAATACATAGATCCTATCCTGAAATCTGACCAAACCATATTTTGTGAGACGATAGTCCACATCTTGATCACCTGTACTTTGTTGTAACCTGTGCATAAGCTCCCTATACATGCCATCCTGTTGTCCTGCCTATAAGATCTGATCTTGTAGATCTATCCTATATGAAATCATAGATGCAATGTGATTTACCTATACTCTTATGCTAAAAGCTTCTACAATCATGTTCTCTTTATCTTTGATGTACCTAATCTCAAATTTGAACTCACTGATCATGGCCAACCATCTATCTTGTTTGGAATTCGGGTTCGATTGGTCAAATAGATATCTCAATCCATTCTGATCGCTCATAAATACAAACCTCCTTCCAAGAAGATAGTGCCTGCACATTTTCAATGCATGAATGACCACTGCTAACTCAGGATTATGTATCACAAAATTCTGCTCACGCTCATTCAATTTCCTTGATTCACAACAAACTACTGGTCCTTCCCACATAAGGACTCCACCAAGTCCTCCATTGCAAGCATATGTACATACCAAAAACTCTTTGTCTGGATCTGCAATATTTAGAACTAGAGCATTTGTTAACAACTGCTTCAATTTCTCAAAACTCACTACACATTCCTCTATCCATTCAAATTTCCTACCTTTCCTCTGCAATGATGCAATGGGATAGGGAATCCAAGAGAAGTTATTGATGAACCTCCTACAATAACTTGCTAGTCCCATGAATGATCTTACCTCATCCACATTTCTAGAAATTACCCATTCCATGATAACTCTTATATTTTACAGATCCAATATTATGCCTTCCTTGGAAACCACATGCCTAAAGTAACGTACCTTTGTCTGAAAGAAACTGTATTTATTGAGCTTAACATACAACTGATGCTCTCTCAGCAATCTCAACACTGTTGCTAAGTGTTCGACATGCTCTTCCTCTTCTTAGAGTATACCAATATATCATCAATGAATACAATCACAAACTTGTCCAAATAAGGACATAATACACTATTTATCAAGCACATAAAAGTAGCTAGATCATTAGCCTAACCGAAAGGAACTACAACAAACTCATAATTCCCATACCTGGTATGGAACGCAGTCTTGTATATATCCTCTTCTTTGATGTGTACTTGATGATATCCTGATATCAAATCAATCTTCAAGAACATTGTTTCTCCCTTCAATTGATCAAACAAATCATCAATCATCGACAATGATACCTGCTCTTGATGGTTACCTTGTTCACCTGCCTATAATTGATGCACAACCTGAGAGTACCATCCTTCTTCTTCACAAACAACACTAATGCAACCCAAGGTGACACACTTGGCCTAATGTATCCTTTGTCAGGCATTTCCTTCAACTACAACTTCAATTCCACTATGCTCATCCTGTATGGTGCCTTTGATTCTGGTGCTGCCCCCGGTACCAACTCAATAGAAAAGTCCACTTCCGTGTAATGCGAAAAATCCAAAATCTCTATCAGGAACACATCTTAGAACTGTTGCAAAACCAGATAATTATTCAAGACATCTGCATCCTCAAATTCCTTACCTTTGTCGCTAGATATATGTACTGCAAAAAATACACATCCTTTTCTATGACTACACTTGGCCTGCATAAATGTCACCATTCTAACTGATGTTTCCTTCTTCTTACCCTGCAAGATTCTTAGTTCTCCATTGCTGGTCATCCAAGGACTCAACAACCTTGTCATAACAATCCACCTTGGTCCTATGAAGACACACCCAATCCATGCCCAAAATAATACTATATGATCCCAATGGGAGAACATTCAGATGCATTGATGTATGAATACCATTTAACTCAAATACACAAGCTCTTACCCAACGATGAACTCTCTTCTTAGTACCTATAGCTAATTGTACTAAGGCTCTGCATCCACTTCTTTATTCAAACCACACTTATCCACCATGTCAGGATTAACATAACTATATTTAGATCCAGGGTCAATCAAAATAAAAACAACTTGATAATAAAGCTTACCGTCCATCTCGATAATGGATTCCTGTTGTTCTGCCTGCCTGTTATTTAGTGCTGCATAAATCTGAGGAATACTCTATCTAACATCTCCCATTATCTGTGCCTCCTGAGCACTATAGATATGCGCTCTATTGCCTTGATGCTGTGAACAATCTCTCTTGTGATACTCTCCTCCATAAGTCCAACATTGCAAGGGCCTCCTACCATCATCCTTACTTTGCTCATCAGACCGAAATCCCTGTCCTCTATCAGATGCATTGAAATTTCTAGGTGGTGTTGCATTATCTTTGTTACCTGTGTTCTGAGGTATTGTTCGCTTCTTATCATGTTTTCCTTTATTCTTATCATTACCTTTCCTGTCCTATTTAGTCTTAGATTTGTGCTTTGATTTCTCATAACAATGCTTTATCTTCCCGATGGCTTCCTCTAGTGATCTAGGTTCATCAAAATCAATGGTTATGTTGGAAAGATACAAAAAGTGTGCATACTTGGTAAGTCTATCAACTACCACCATGATGACACTCTTT
>Ga0068628_1001251_pt1 | contig 10386 bp, 7 predicted proteins | sample InSIn2gowninarea_FD_77431 | JGI IMG/M metagenome (GOLD analysis project Ga0068628, IMG submission 77431) | Clean room microbial communities from NASA Spacecraft Assembly Facility at Jet Propulsion Laboratory, Pasadena, California, USA -... ... | reverse complement strand
TAATCAAGCTAAATAATAAGGAACCTCATCATTCTAAGAAATATTATCATAAGATGCAAGAAATACATCATATAAATGGTGGGCTATTTCAGGGTGCTTGAAATACTACATCTTCAACATATTTCTTTTCGGCCTTTCTTTAAAATTAAACATAAATTTGGCATGTGATTTTGTAATGTTCCTATTTACCTCGACCCATTTATCAACACCCATCGTTGTTTCTTTTATACACCTCATCATATCTATAAAGCCATTAGTTGTTGGCCCAAGGCTCATGTAAATATCGAGAAATATACTTAGAGAGTGCAAAAATTATTTCTAAGTTTTGTTGACTCCCTGCAGGGAGCTCCAACATCCCAAAATTGTTCTTCAATTTTATAATGAGTTGTGCACCTTTGTAACGTACACTGTTGGATATTTGTTTCCCAAGGAATCTTAAGAGGAATATCAGATGGATAACTGGTAATTGGCATATGGTCTTCTTCTTGAATCGCCCTCCTTCACCCACGTTTACTTTGTTTAACATTTTCACCCCATGCTTCAATATAATTACATAAATATTATATTAATTTAAATGTATCTATATACTTGAAAAATAGACATACATGTATATGTACATAATATTTATTTATTTACAAATTTTTCTTAACATAAAAAATGAATAAGTTATATAATTTACCAAATTGAGGATCATGATCTGATTGAGATTCACGACCACCGGAATATGGTTGAGAACCATCACACCCAAGTACATGAGTTGATTGATCATGTTGACCATAGGGAGAATGTTGAGCACCTTCTAGTGACGACCTAGTGAGAGATGCTTCTAACAAAATAAAAATTATAAATTAATTAAGTTAAATTGAAAAAAAATGAATTCCATACGTATGTACATATGATTCTACCAATTCATCATTTAATTAAATGAACATAGACATATATACCATATCATGATGATGTGAACGATAATCCTACATCGATTGATTTGATACTCTCATCGAACAAGTGAGAGATGATCCTAAAAATATATAGAATTTATTATAAATTATTAAAGCTAATTTGAAAAAAATCAATTCAATATGTATGTACATATCATTTTATGAATATCATTTAAGTTTCCACATAAACATATTTATACTATGATGATGATGTAAAAAACTATGGCCCTCCCCTGATTCATCTACTACTCTCCTCGATCCACAACCAATCTCATCAGTGGGCATAGAAATTTTCCCTTGCGTCGATGCTTGAGATTCATTTGATGCTCTATCATGTTTACCCCTTTAGAAATGAGGTGATGATTGCTCATGTGATGATCTAGACCCTCGATATATATATATATACCCAAATTACCTCATGCATATAAAAATCTTTAAAATTACTATTTAGAAATATTTAAAAAATCAAAAAATTAATAAGACAAACGAATGTAACTATCTAAGGGTTTTGTCAAATTAGATGGTGTTCATTTCAAATATACTCAAGACTAAAAGAACAAATTCTAAAGTGCACATCTTGAGAATTAAATACAATTTTTTTCTGAAATTTGTCACCCCTATAATTCACCTAATAATTCACCAAGTTGTTATTACATAGTGGGGACACACTTATTATAGTATTGAAAGAAACACATGGTCATTAAAGACACCACTTTTATAACTAAAAAACACACACACATAAGAGATATCTTACAATGTCCATCAATAAATTTTGGAGTGGTTCTTGACACCAATTCATCTTTCACATACAAATCTTGAATTGGAATTGCCCCATATAATATATCACTAGATATCCTATTAATATTTGCACAATGCCTTATTCTAAATGATTGAAATTCACTAGAAATAATTTTTTCTTCTCTATGAAGTTGTTTTAACTTCTCATTTTTGACTTGGTACACCCATTTCATCTAGTTGAACACTAGTTCAAAATTGGTGAAGACTATAATCCATTGGATCCATACTCCATGGTTGTTCCTAAGCCTTCTATTGGTGCAATATAATATGCTTCATTTTTCGTTATCCTTCCATGTACATCCCTTTCCCTTTGGAGGACTTTGTTCATCGCAATATTGTATCACACATATGTAATCACTGCTTGTCCTAGATTGGGATAACTATAAAATTCAATGCATAATGTCCATTTTTCAACCAACTTTAATGGGTTTTCTAATCCCTGTAGAAAAAAAAAAAAATTCAATAAAATGAATAATATATTTCTTTTCTGCAAATTCCTTAGCCATAAAAAATTTGACAAAGAACATTTTCGAAAAATTATGAAAAATAAATATTGAAAATAAAATTCTATCTTGGAATACATTCTAGATACTGGGAATATGATTAGCATAACAAGTGGGGAGGAGTCTAATTTTACTTCCTTTTGTCAACATTGTTGCCAATTGTTTGTTTCAAGTGAAGAAATCAAACTCATCATTTTTTAGTATTGTAAAGTTCAAATTTAGTTTTTTTTTTTTTATATATAACCATGCAAAGTCCCAGCTTCTTTCCCACCATTTTATAATCTTCATTCAATTATAGTTAATGCAATAAATTCAAGTCCAATATTATTCCTAGGTGAAACTAAAAATTGGTTTTGCATCGATCTCAAGGCATGATTAGATAAAGCTAACATCAAAATGTAGTTACTAGCCTTCCTGCTAGTAAATTTCTCATTTTATTTTTATCTATAGTTGGAATCATATCTATTATTCAAATTGTATCACTTAGGTGTTTGCATTTGCAAAATAATGACCAAGGTAAAACCAATATTCATATCTATTATTCAAATTGTATCACTTAGGTGTTTGCATTTGCAAAATAATGGCCAAGGTAAAAGCAATATAGTACTTGAAACGAACAGTTTTTGGCTCTGAACAACTAGTGTAGATGGTTGTTATTTGGTTCACTAAGTTCAAAGTAGTAAATAAGTATGATCTAGTTAACATTACAATCATCTTAATTGCGATACTCTTAGTATCATGAGTGTAATTTTGTAATTCAACTTCTAGTTCTTATATTAGCCAAGTTAAGCACATTTTAGAGTGATACAATTCTTCTAGTTTCTCATAGTAAAGGACCCATTAAAGGATTGATTTTTTATCTTGCTATAAGCCTACAGGAGACTTAACGGGGTGACCTCCAATCTTGATGAAATGACAAGAGGTGACCTAGTTCATCTAGGGAGTACTTGAAAGGGATAAATGACCTGGTGCATCTAGAGAATAATTAAAAGGGAGTACATGTGTGGGTTATATGTGTGTGTGTTAAGTATAAAACACCATAAACCCTTATTGAACTGGCTTTAGTTTATTATTAACATCTATATGGAAAATATTAAAGGTTAATCCTCCTATTTTATTTGATGAATTCTCACAAAAGTGTAACCCAACTTCACATTTCTACCCTGTAGATTTACCTTTCAATGGTATTTTTTCATTGTTCGCATATTTTGAGCACTTGTATTCTTCTTTGTGTTAAGTGGTATTTTTTTTGCAACTTTCCTTTTCAGTTTCCTTATCATTCATCTCTACGTTGTCCTCTTTATCAAAATTGTATATCTCGTAGAAATAGAGGTTTCCTAGGCTATTATGAAGCCAAATATTTGATTTCCATTCATTGTTTGGCATATTGAATTTCCTTCAGGGTGACATATAATTTTAAAAGTTTCTTTCTTCATATACATATATATATATATATGAAAAGGTGTCCATTCTCCAATGCCCATATGGGGCTAAATGACATAAATGTTGTTGCAGGTCCAGTGAGAGATTAGAACTTTCCTTTCATCATGTCAAATAATTTCCAATGCTTGGAAAGAGTCACTTCTTGCGATGCAAAGACTTTAATTCTAAATGAGTATGAAAGCATTGTCTATGTTGCCTTCCATTCCTTTCACGAAATAGAAGGCTTCATTTAAAGAGATAAAATATGGAGAAGGTAATATACAAACATACACTCAGATGGTCATCTCCCTAATCTAAAACATAAAGCTCCTAGGTTCTCTTAATGCAATAATATTGCAATGTGATGAACTACCAGTATTTACTATGAATTTTGTATTTTTGCTAGTTTGATCTCTTTTGCTTCCTATTTTCGAATTTTCTTATTATGTAAGATTCTTAGGATTTTAATATAGCATTTTTCTAATCTTCTAAATTTTTATTTCTTTAATTTAGTGAAACTAATTGATACTTGAAATGTGTTCTTGAATTAGTGATTCCAACTCTGTGCAAAATGATCATGCACGCATAGCCCTACAAAAAGTATGAAATATTGAAAAAACATAACACAAACATTGCTAAGCTAGATATTGCATTAACTAAGGCACAATGTCATGTGGTAGAGCTTGAGTGGTATAAAGAGTGTTGTGAGAAGGAATATGGCATCACATATTATGATTCATTCAAGAAACATGACAAGAAGGATAACATGCTTGTAGAGCCTCTCAATATTGCCCATTATTATTGCAAATTTAAGGGAAATGACAATTATCTTCAAGATGGAAGACTCACACGTCATAAAGTTTTTCAGAAATGGATGGAAGATAAAGAAGAAACTCATGGCTCAAGAGGTTAAAAATCACACAAGGTTTGCATCACTCACTCAGGACTCTTTCTTTAAGGTGCATATAGAAGGGGATTTAAAGGAAATGGAAAATCCTAAACAAGACCAACCGCAAGAGCTAGAAATTCTTGAAGACTTTGAAAATAATGTAACAAGAATGACCAATAGTAACAACATTTCTCCTTATAGTTTTTTGCAAGAAAGCGGCTACATGATGTAGTGGACACAACTCAAAAAATACAAGAAAAACCAATTCCTTGAATGGATATTTCCCTTTTAAAAGGTAATGGAAAGTGAAAGTTGGAAAGCTAAAATTGAAACTTATCTAAATGAAAAAAAATTCTTACATTGAGGAAGATCACCTTCTTCCAATTAGGTTACTAATTTGTTTTCAGATGGAGACATTAAGTACAATTGTGATGGTGATAAGGGTTCTCACAAAAGTTTCTTACATTTAAGTCATAATTTCAAATGGGGACATTAAGTGCAGGTAGTGTAACCACCTTAAGTGTCATACTTCTTATGAGGAGTATGCATGAGATAATAAAACCAATATAGCCACCATTTGGTACACAATTTCCCGAAAATTTTCTTAGACCAAAGTTGCACAATTACATGGGATATTGCTTACAACTATACTTAACGACCTTTTAAACACATGTGAAAAATCCCCTTTGGAAAAATAATTGTGCAAGTCATTAGGATGAAGAATAGTGGCATAAAGTATGAAAAATATTATTTTATTTGAGATTATATATACTCCAAATAGAAGCAATATTTTACTATGCAATCTATCTCAACATAGTCTGTAGAAACAAAATATGTTTTTAGACATCAAATCTATGTGGGTAGTTTTTAGTCTTTATCATGTTTTTCACAACTTGTTGGTGATATCATAACATTAATGCCCTTATAAAGGTCCAATCCAGCAATAGAATTTAGTGAGCTAACATATCCAATGAAGCAATCTAGTTAACTGTAGCATAGAGTCAATAATTATAATGTATAGAGTTTAGTGAGCTAACTTATCCAATGAAGAAATCTAGTTAATTGTAGCAGAGAGTTAATGTATAGAATTTAGTGAGCGAACATATCCAATGAAGAAATCTAGTTAATTGTAGCAGAAAGTCAATAATTATAATGTATGGTCATAAAATTTCACTGCAAAAGCAAGTATTCCACATTAATGGGAATCCTACCATGAAAGCAACACAATTATAAAATAAATTCTTATATGTGAGATCAATAGCCACATGTGACCACGTCTTTTGAATAAGTACAATTTAGGAGTCCTACCATGAAAGCAACACAATTTCTCACAAAATAAATGCTTATATGTGAGATCAATAGCCACATGCGCCCATGTCTTTTGAATAAGTACATCATTCTAACCTTACCCTCTGTGTATTAGTGATATAAGAATTGCCAACATACATAAAAGTGAAATCATATGTGTGAATCAGTGATCAAATTTGAAGGGTCTCTCTTAGTTTCAATTAAAAGGGAATATATTCATGCCACCCTTCCATAATGAAAAGCTTAAAAAAAAATTCCATTTCAATTGACAACAGTATATTATCTTCACATTTCATTTCCATAAAGAAAAGAAAAGCAATCTTTGTGTTAATAAGAAGTTGTTAGATATAGCAAAATTTTCAAAGATGAAGACCTGAAGCAGAGTGTTCAGAGTTCTTGGTTAAACAAAAAAATTTATTTAGAGCTCTACTTGTCCACTACCATAAGAAGTAAAACTTCATAACCTTTAATGTCAAAGAAAACTATAAAGAACCCTTTGGTTTTGAATAAATATATTTCAGGTTTCATTATAAAAATCCATAACTGAGGTATTGGATTAATACCCTTGTTTTTTTTTATACCCTTGATTTTTTTATTACAACTTCTGAAATAAAGAAAACTGACGCATGGGAATGGAGAGCTTTAATACAGAAAGAAACCCTTAAAACCCCAATACCCAGATCTGAAAAATCATGGTGGAGTTTTAAAATAAATAATCAAAATACCTTCATTGGAAAAAGGAACATACAATATTTAAAAATATTAAGAAGCACAATGAAAAGGAGAAGAAGAATAAAATGTATAAATAATTGTAGAGTATCTTTTTTAGACTACAACTCTCAGGACAGTAATGGTTTCAAACTTGCCACTACTGGAATTGTATTCTATTTATATATGAACATGCAATAGAAACGAAAAACTCTTGAGGATTTTTAATTTGGAAATATACTTTGTTTCTTAGGGTCTTAGTACACTAAAGACTGTGACAACAATAAATAATTTTAATGGGTTCCGGCCTCATGGTTGTAAAACCTCGAAGCAACAGATCGAAGTGCTCGTCGCCCTAATTCCAAAGGTGCAAATGACACTCAAATCCAAGCTCATATGACGGAGAAAAAGCGACTCAAATTTTTGGTCAAAGTTGGGAAGTGGGCCAGGTTTAAGTTTCCTACAGCTTGACCAAGTCCCAGACATTGAATCTAGCTCCCGAGAGCAAGAAAAATTGTGGCCTATTGGATTTGTCTAATAACCCTTATTCTAGACAAATTCGAAAAGGGCCATATTGTGTTAAAAAACGAATTTTTTTTTTATAAAAATAGGGGTGATGGGCTGCCACCCCTGCCACTCCCATCAACGGTTTATATATATATATATATATATATATAGATGGGGTGGCAGGTGGTCAAACCCCGCCGAACCCTCCCAACCAATAACTGTTGTATTACATTTAAAATGAAACGAGATGGGCGGGCCACCTCCGGTGGACCCGGCGCACATCCCAAACCACTTTACCATAAATAACAACCATGTGTTACGGGGAAAAATGTCTATGCAGAACTGCTCATCCCACTAAGGTGTGGCAGCTACCTTAGAAATAAACAAAGTCTACTTTCATTTTCCTTTATGAAAGATAGATGAGAGAAGAATAAAAGAGACCAACCTCTGTCTTGCACTTGGCTCCTTGTTCGGTTCTCTCTCTTCTGATAGTCTTTCGCTACTTGCTCCTTCGTATACCCAGCTTCACAGAGTACCTGTAGAATCAAAGTAGCATAAAACTATACAAGAACATGGATCTATTATCATAAAAAATCTAGGGTCAGATGTAAATTGACCATACAAATGCACAAAACATAGATTACACAAGAGTATGGAGGAAAACTAGAATAGCTTTATTGATAATCAAGAAAGAGCCAAGAGAGTTACAACCAGCTGTTCTGATCCAGCATCATCCTCTCAGCAAGTAAGCCCTTCTTCACCTCATACAAAGCTTAGATCACCCAACACACACTGATGTTACCTCAAGAAACTAACAACAATTCCTTACAAGATGCAAAATTCCAGCCTCTGGATCTCTGGGATGAGGGATCCATATATAGATATCTGTAAGGGAGATGAGTCAGCTTATGATTTGATTAGTGTCTTCCCTCTGATAGTTCTTGCTTCCACTTGGAGATTGATGATCTCTTACTCATCCTTGGTCGAATTCAGAGAGGCAAGTGTCATAGGAGAAGTTTCTGGAAGATTCCATGCTTTTCCACCTTGCAGATTGACACTGCCATTTGTCTCTTCTCGCCCATCGCACCCCATAGAAGGGATTTTTGAAATGCAACGCACCCACTAAGTGTACTTAGGTGAGATGCATCGCACCTTGGCCATGGAGCAAGTGCAATGATCCTGTTTTGACCAGTTCTGAGTAGTTTTTCATGGAGAACTTCTGGGAGAAGCTGTAATCAGTTGACCTCGTTCCTTTAGGGGTTGGAACAACACTTTTAGGGACTTAGGAGCCCTTAGTTTATGGATATTTTATGCCTGGGGTTGCAGGGCCCAAAAATATCTATAATAGTTGCCCCCTAAAGCATGAGGTCGTTAATCTTTTTTGATGTCGGGTGAAATGCTTTATCATGAGGATCTGAAGTTCTTTCAAGCTAGGAGGAGACCTGTAATAAGATACAATACAATACATTATCTTCATAATATTTTCATGATCTATCTAAGGCGGGCATTCCCATGCTCAACTTTATAAATCCATTTTCATGTACATAGGACAGACAATCGTCTGAGTGTAGACTGATGATTCTGGTAGAGCCATCATCCCTTTGATTGGATGATTATCTGTGCAGCAATGATGTACATTTGATGTCTTTATTTTCCTGAATATATATCGTAGCCCGGATGGATGAAACTAGATCCGGGGTCTTCAATTTCGTTTGATCTTCACTCAAAGTGCAAGTCGATCCATGTGAGATATGTTTTGGAGTCGAACATGGAAAGACATTGCCTGATTACCAGCCAATGATGTAAGCTATTAACAGGCACGAGAGGAATCACCGATAATGATAATGACCCTCAAGGTACTGCAGTACAATTCACGTGGTGTGAATAAAGGACTTGGTGTCGAACACCATGCAAAATCTTTCGGTCGAAGGCCATTGATGTAAACCTTTCGCCGGAAGTGAGAAACTTGCCACTGAGGCATGCAAGCTTCAAAGTACTGAAGGGGTGTTCCTAGATCGACTTCTTGGATAATGAGCTAATGTCGACAAGAAGTGATCTGTCATAGGAGGGCCTTAATGAATCCCACATCTACGACACGGAACGGAGCAAATGATTTTAATGGAGGTGAAAACGGTCTGGTGATATAAGGTTCAGGGTGGCGGTCATGAAAGAATGGAGCGTGAATGTATTACAGTGGGTGAGACACAGGTGAATTCTCTGAGTGACTTCTCTTGAACATATCGACAAAACTAACATGATGGATTGGTAGCATTAACCCCAAATGTGGATGGTGTGATGTGACCGGTGAATGAGACAACCCAACCTGACTTGGATGCAGAGCGAAAGTGTCATGTTCAAGAGCGACTTGCTACCAACAAAGTTTATTCAAGTTTTCTTCCCAATTTTTCCCCAGTCATTGCTAACCAGTACCTCTTTATTTTTATCAAGCTTGAGGAGGATAACATATGCTTGTTCTATAAATTTCCCTTCGGGCAAACCCATCGCTATGTTTTAACGAGCCTAGCGATAGTGAAACTCATTCTTGTCTGCTATGGACAAGTTTGTTGCTATTAGATTTTTTAACGAGTTTAACGACAAAGATAACTCGGTCCTTTTCATTTTTAGAGAGTCTGAAAAGGGACGTAAAGGGAACTCCAAAACTCCTTTTTCATCATCTAATCCCTTAAGTCCGAAAAAGTATAAAACAATATAGAAGGGATGAATTTTCGATACTTTTAACGAGCCGAACAAAACAAGCGCTCGATATTTTTGTGTAATAATCCCTCAGGTCCAAAAAGATTAAAATCTAAAAGAGGGATAGCACTTCCGGTCGCTTTAACGAGCTGGAGAGGCCAATAGCTTGGCAATCTTTTCATATTTTTCGAGTCAGTTGAAAAGAGCTTAAAGGAGACTCGTCTTTTGAGGAACGAGTGATAAAATTGGGTAGCAGCTGATTCCAGGTAAGGATTGGAATTTTCCAACCACGACAGTGTTACAAGGATGGCTAATAGGATCACTCTTTGTAGCTGTTCCTCAAAAGGGGTAAACAACCAAATGGAGGTGAATGATTGGCCAATGCAAAAAATGGAGGTGATGGTGCAAACATGACTAAGGCTTTTAAAGGCTGAAGTACTACATTCACGATGGTTATTTACCTGTTTATTTTTTAATGAGCTTAAACGTGGGAAGAAACACTTGCTCATGTCTTATGTTTATTTTTTAACGAGCTTGAACTATGTGTTAAAACTGCTCGATTAATCCAGTCGTATAATAAGAATGTCTCATTTAAAATGGCAATTTTTCAAATCTTTTC
>Ga0068628_1001249_pt1 | contig 10388 bp, 8 predicted proteins | sample InSIn2gowninarea_FD_77431 | JGI IMG/M metagenome (GOLD analysis project Ga0068628, IMG submission 77431) | Clean room microbial communities from NASA Spacecraft Assembly Facility at Jet Propulsion Laboratory, Pasadena, California, USA -... ... | reverse complement strand
AATGTGAGGCAATAAAAGTTTTTCCATGCGAGGAAATAAGTTACTAAATAAGTTTAAATTTTATTGTAATAATAAAAAAATAAATAAAAAATCTTGAGGCGAAGAAATAAGTTAGTAGATCAAGATTATAAAGTTTGGTTTTATTGCACTAATAAAATTATTTTGAGATGTGAAGAAATAAGTTAATTAATTAATATATTTTTTTTCTAATTCTTGGTCCATGTAAATGTAGTCATTTTTTTTGAGTCAAAAATTGTTGTTTTTTTGTTAGGTCCCTATAATACTAGATTCCCCCCATTATTATTGTCATTGTATCTCTTATTGTTATTGTTGTGTCCCTATTGTCCCCATATTGTTATTATTGAGCCCCATAATATCTCACTATTATTATTTTTGGCTCTTTATATTATTATTGTTAGGTCAGCTTTGGTTATATTGTGACTCTTTAGACTCCTATATATAAAAAGGAGGTTTTGTCAATTGAATCATCTAAGAATTGTTCTTTTGTGTAATGTAAAGAAGGTTTCCCCCTCAAAGAAGCTTATTTTCAAGGCATTGATCTATCTTTTCTATCTTTTTGTGAGCTAGTTTCATAACATTTGGTATTAGAGCTTTGGATTCTAGGGTTTCGCTGCTCCAAACAAGTCATCATGGCATTTTCGATATAACTTTTTTTCTGCGATGTTTGAGAAGCTAAAATAAAAACCCATTAAACAAAATCTCACTCATCCTTGGGATTGAATTTCAGAGATTTTCTCACTATATTGTCGGAGATATAATCTGAAGAAGTTAGGGTTTTTGCAGATACCCAAATTACATTCCAAACATGTGACCTTTGGAAAATCGTCATAAATTTTGCTCTGAGCATCTCATTGAATTGTCGTCAGAAATTACAGAAAGAGGACGGACAGTAGTTTTTGAGGGTATCATTTTCAGAACCTAAGGTTCAAATAGTGACCTGTGACATGTTGTACAAGTTCACTCTGCTGAACCTGTCGATACTGAGGTTATCATGGGAGATTTGACATAACTCTTCATTGGAGAATCCAATCTTAATCAGACTTGTGGGGTTAGAAAGATTACTTAGAGGGTTACCACAAGAAGAAATTCGAGACCTTGGAGATCCGCAATTACAGAGATACATCAGAATCAATATCGAGCTCCTACAAAGTGACAAAACAATGTAGTTTTTTTTTAATTTTTTGCATAAGCTTGGTTTGAAAAATTAGTTTAAAGGATTTCAAAGGGCATAGTGAAGCATTATTATCGGTAATTGATGCCCCGAGGAAAGAAAATGGAAACACCTAATAAGAAACTTGAAATCTCTAGCATGACTCATGAAGAAGAGGAAGAAATGCAACATAATATATCAAAATTACGAGACCAAGTGGAACAAATTTCACTTGCACCAATAGTAATAGAAGCTAAGATGGATGGTTTAAAGAAAGACGTAGAAGCTAAGATATATGATGTGGAAGCTAAGATGGATGGTTTAAGGAAAGACATAGAAGCTAAGATAAATGACATGGAACATAAAATGGATGGTGTGGAAGCTAAGTTGGATGATTTAAAGAAAGGCATGGAAGATTTGAAGACATATTTGAAGGCAGATTTGACAAAGTTTCTACAAAAAATTATTACTAAGGGCAAAATGGTAGTAAAGTAAACTCATGATGAGAACAAAATAAATGTTAATCATGATTTCATAGACTCTAATGTTGGATCGAAGAACCACCATGTTCCAAAGATTGATATGAGGAAATTTGATTGCAAGGATCCCAAAACATGGATACTACAGATGGAGCAGTTTTCCGATCTCCATAATGTGAAAAACACACAAGAGGTATGCATTGCAATTTTATATTCAGAACCAAATTAGTTTTTATGGTATCGATGGCTTTCCTCTCATAAATGAATTGTCACTTGGGTTATTTTTACGGATGAAATGATAACACATTATGGGCATACAAAAAGCAAGAGCATTTTGAGCCAATTGATAAATCTCAAACAAATGGTTCAATGATGAAGGACATTGAGGTCTTCCAAAAATTGAATATAACGGTAAAAGATATTCCGAAGAAGCATAGGATTGATGTGTTCATATGCACTTTAAAAGATAACATCCAACATGAGGTTCACCTTTTGGAATCATATTCATTTGAGAAGGCATTCAGGTTGACAAGAAAAATGGAAAGCAAAGTTATGAAAACGGGGAAGCCTACCACACACAATCATAAAGATGGAAGTGTTGCCGCCCCTAGCCATCCACAACTGAAAAGGCTTACACCACAACAATTGGAAGAAAAAATACCAAAAGGTATTTTTTATAGTTGTGATAGAAAATACACTAAAGGACATAAGTGTGCCAAGAAGAAATTATTTTACGCAGATTTTGAAGAGGAGGATGAAAAGAAACAAGAAACGTCAAAAGAGGAGGATATACACCAAGAACAAACCCTATAAAAAGAAGAAATGAATCCGACCATATCTTGTAATGCATTGGCTAGAATTACCACTCCTCAAACTATCAAGATACAAGGGCATATCAAGAAGAAAAAGATAATAGTGTTGATTGATTCAGGAAGTACCCATAATTTTACTCATTGTAAGATAATGAAAGAGTTGAATTGCTTCCTATATCCAGCACCAGAGTGTCAAGTGATGGTTTCAAGTGGAGAAACTATAAATTGCTCAATAAAGTGCCATAATATTAAGTTATCCATTGGAGAATATGTATTGAGTAGCCCAATGCTTTCCATTCCAATGGGTGGTGCTGATGTTGTACTAGGATTCGAATGGCTACAACTATTGGGTACAATAGCTTTTAGTTTTCAAGAATTTTTTATGAAATTCTCTTCAGAAGGAAAGGAAGTTGAATTAAGGGGTATCATAGGGAAATCGTGAAAGATAATCAACCCTGATGGAATGACAAAGCTTCTAAAGAAATAAAAATGAGACATAATTGCACAATTATGTTCACTAGAGGTTCCCACATCGATATCATCCATTTCTCCAGATCTCCAAAAAGTCCTAGACAATCATTCCAAGGTATTTGAGACTTCCAAAGGCCTCCCACCTATTCATGATCATGATCATTCTATTAATTTGATTCCAGGAAGTGCTCCTCCAAACATCAAGCCTTATAGATATCCCTATGTCCAAAAGAGTGAAATTGAATGTATGGTTGTAAAAATGCTAGAGGTTAGTATAATTCAACCTAGTCAAAGTTCTTTCTCTACTCCAGTAGTGTTGGTTCACAAGAAGGATGGATCATGGCGCATGTGTCAAGATTATAGGTAGCTCAACAAACTCACTATTAAAGATAAATTTCTCTTTCCTGTCATTGATGAATTATTGGATGAATTGCATGGATTAACTTACTTCACCAAGTTGGATCTTCAAATCAGAACAAAGACTGAAGATGTTCCAAAAACAACATTTAGAACTCATGAGGGTCATTATGAATTTTTCGTCATGCATTTTGGCCTTACCAATGCTCCTTCTACATTTCAAGGTTTGATGAATTCCATTTTCAAACCCTTCCTTAGAAAAGTTGTGTTAGTAATTTTTGATGATATACTAATCCACATCAAGTCTTAGAAGGATCATGTCCAACATGTTGACATGCTGCTCAAACTATTGGATGAGAAACAATTATATGCAAAAATCTGGAAATGTTTCTTTGGAGTACAAGAGGTGGCATATCTGGGTCATATTGTATCTCATGAAGGTGTTAAGGTGGAACTTAGAAAAAATAAAAACATTAAGGGATGGAAAATCGGCACATCCATAAAGCAACTACAAGGATTCTCGGATTGATAGGGTATTATCACAAGTTTGTTAAGTATTATGGGAGAATAGCAACATTTCTAACAACATTATTGAAGAAATATGCATTTTCATGGACTCTAGAAGCAACATAGGCCTTTGGATATCTTAAAGAGGCCATGTACCAAGCACCAGTCTTATCTACACCAGACTTCACAAAAACCTTTATTGTGGAATGTGATGCCTTTGGAAATTGAATTGGCATTATTTTAATGTAAGAAGAAATATCCATTGCTTTTGAAAGTCATCCAATTAAAGGAAAGTATTTACACAAAGCTATTTATGAGAAGTAAATGTTTGCAATACCACATGTACTTAAGAAATGGCAACCCTACCTAATAGGAAGACACTTCAAATGTAAAAACAGATCATGATAGTCTTAAATAATTTTTAGATCAAAGATTATCTTCAGAAGAGCAGCAGAAATGGGTCACAAAGATGTTGGGTTATGACTTTGAAATCATCTACAAAAAAGGGAAGAAAAATGTTGTGGCAGATGCACTTTGAAGAGAGGATGAGGATGTGGAAGAATTTCTCTATGTCATTTGTATTATCCAACTAGATTGGATAAATGAAGCAAGGGGTGAATGGAAGAATGACGAGGAAGTGTGGGCACTCATTCAAAAGATACAACAAGATCCCAGTGCATCTGATACATTTAGCTAGAAAATTCATTCATTATGGCACATCGATTGGTTATACCAATATAAGAATTCACAACTCAAACAAAATATTCTTAGGGAATTGCACGCCTCTCCCTTAGGAGGGCACTCAGGATTTTTAAAAACCTACCATAGGGTTAAGAAGGATTTTTTTGGGATGGCATTAAATCGTATATTCAAAAGTTTGTGGCGGAATGTTTGGTTTACCAACAAAATAACGTTGAAACAATTAAGACCCTGGGACTATTACAACATTTATCCATTCCAAGCCAACATTGGGAGGAGGCTTCAATGGATTTTATCACAGGTTTTCCCAAGTCTGAAGGAAAGAGTGTTATCATAGTGGTAGTTGAAAAACTTACCAAGTATGCATACTTTTCTGAATTATCTCATCCATTTAAAGTGAGTACAGTTTCTACTGCATTTATGGAAACAAATAAAAAGCTACATGGAAACCAAAAGATTATTGTAAGCGACAAAGATCCCATTTTCACTAGAAATTTTTAGACATAATTATTTTCTTGTTTTGGTACTCAATTAGCTCATAGCTCATCTTATCATCCTCAATCTGATGGGAAAACTGAGATAGTAAACAAATGTTTGGAAGGATATCTTCATTGCTTTGTATATAATAAACAGACACAATGGGTCAAATTGTTGCCTCTGGCTGAATGGTGGTATAACACTTCCTTCCATACTACAACAAAAATGACCCCATTTATGGCACTTTATGGATATCATCCACCGTCCATCACCTCATATTTAAGAGAAAATTCTAAGGTTCAAGAAGTGGAAGATCACATCAAGTATCAAAAACAAGTTCTCCAACTCTTAAAGGATAACCTTACCTTGGCGTAGAATAGAATGAAACATCAGGCAAATCAACATTGCAGTGAAATAAGTTTTGATATACGTGATTGGGTATTCCTACTATTATAACCATATAAACAAATGTCCCTCAAGCGAGCTAAGAAGGATAATAAATTATCACCAAAGTATTATGGTACGTACAAAGTGTTCCAAAAGATAGGTACTATGGCATACAAATTGGAGCTTCCTGTAGCTTCATGAGTGCACCTAGTTTTCCATGTTTCATGCTTAAAAAAGGTTATAGGTGACAAACTTTCAGTTCAAATAATATTTCCAAAACTTGATAAGGAAGGAGAAATCATATTGGAACGTGAAGTAGTCAAAGAAAAAAGAACTTAATGGCTACAAAATCAATCAATTTCAGAGTATCTCATCAAGTGGAAGAACTTACCCATTGAAGATTCGACATGGGAGGATGATAATCCTATACAAAAGCATCCATGAATACTCAAGTGTTGGGGACAAAACTTTTTTGAATGAGAGGGGCATGTTAGGTCCCTATAATACTAGTGATTCCCCCATTACTATTGTTGTTGTATCCCTTATTGTTATTGGTGTGCCCCTATTGTCCCCATATTGTTATTATTGTGCCCCATAGAATCCCACTATTATTATTTTTGTGCCTTTATATTATTATTGTTAGGTCGGCTTTGGTTATATTGTGACCCCTTAGATTCCCATATAAAGAAAGGAGGTTTTGTCATTTGAATCATCTAGGAATTGTTCATTTGTGTAATCTAAACGAGCTTGCCCCCTCGAAGAGGCTTATTTCTAAGACGTTGATCTATGTTTTCTATCTTTTTGTGAGCTAGTTGCACAACATTTTTTGTAGCCATCTGAGTGGTTGGTCTCTTTATTTAACTTATTGCCATAATCTCATTCAACTTGTTGTCATGGTATGATTGTTCATCTTATCCTGACAAAACATGTGGACAAATGAATTTTGATGTTATTCTCCCCAAAAACATATATCAAAAATAATAATATATATAAATATTTGAAGAAAATAACAATAATTTTTCACTTTAAAATTTATATATATTTACTGGAATTCTTTTGTTATAATGGTATACTAGTTAGAAATTTATATATATTTATTTGAATTTTTTATTATAATAATACTAACAAGAATAAGTATAAATTTTATTTTGATAACGCATACTTTCTAATATATATTCCTAATATGGACTTATGACTAAAATTCAAACAAGATTATTTTATATTAAACGTATAATTTAAGTTAAGTGCAGTTTTTTTTATTGTTTAATTTAAACATTTTATATTAATATATTTAAAAATTAAATTTTATTTTGATAATGGAAACTTTATAATATATATTCCTAATTTGGAGATATGACTAAAACTCAAACAAGATTATTTTATATTAAATGTATAATTTAATAGAAGTTTAGTTTTTTATATTTTAATTTAACGTTGTATATTAAAATATTTACAAACTTTAACTAAATAATAGTTTGATTCATGTCCAAATATGTTTTCAATGTTAAAATTTTAGTTTAAAATTTATAAATAATTTTAAATATTAAAGTTGTTAAGGTAGAGGAATTCCCAGAAAGTTAAAAGTGGCTGCAATCTGGCCAAAACAATTTCAAGAAATTTCACACTAGCAGTGTTTGAATCATGTTTTTGATGGTGGAAATGGATTGAGCACCATTAAAAACCTTTGGGACACCCAAAATCTTGAAATTTCACATAACATGAATTTGAAAAAATCCCTCCAAAATTTTATCAAAATCTTATCAAAATTACCACAATTTGAAAAGAAAAAAATTAAATTAATTAGACTACGACAATTAAAAATATATATATTTAAATAAAAAACTATTTTTTCTAATATCAATAGAAATAAAAATATTTTTTGATAAAATAAAATTTATTATAAATATTTTAACTAAAGTAATATTATGTTTATATCTCAAAATTCTATGTTAATTTACACTTCCTTCTTGTCATTGATGCTACACATTTTTATATCATTATATTAATTCATTTTTCATCCTTACTTACTCTTTGGTTATAAGCTGGTCATTCACTAACCATGGTTTAAATATATGAGTTTCTATTGATACCTTTTAATTCCTCCAGAGTAACTTCATATAAATAAAACGGAACTCTATGTCTATTCACCTCACAAACTTACTCAAGAAGATTCATATGCTCGTACTATGAGGGTGAGTCTTTCCTTTGTATCTTACTTTATAGTTTCACCCATTGTATTAAGACGATTACTGTCTTTTTAAAAGGCTTTTTATTCATTGTACTAGTACCTTTAATCTTAATTTTATATACCATCGATCTAATGTGATAATCCTCTCATCAACTTTTGGACTTCACATAAGGGCATTTTGGTTTAAATTTACACGTGGGAGAATGATAAACAAACCAATACACTTTTATTCTTGGCTGGGCACATGAACATGCCACATGTTCCCCTAGGTTCTTCTCCACCTTGTCACTATAACGTGGCTTATTATGTAGATGGTAGAGATCACACGACATGATTCAACAACATGAATTGATTAGGGTGCATTTAGATAGGGCACTCTAAGCTTGTACAATTATTATTTGTCCATTTTGGTTATGGTCATTAGGAATTTGCTTTTAGACTGAGAGGGTTTGTGCCTCTGATCATGGGTGATAATCGTGCATTGCTTTTTGCGTGATAGTTATTTATAATTATTTATAGTTATTTGTAAATATTATTGAGCCTAATGACTCAAGGCATTGGCTAGTGTTGAATGTGTTAGTAAATAAATTATTGTGTTGAATGTGTTAGGTAAATAAATTTATGATGAATAAATATGTTATTGTTTTTTGGGAATATTATAGGAAATGGCATATGAATGATGTGTGCTTGGGTGTCATCTAAGAATTTGTGCATATGTTAATTGGTTAAATGTATATGGTGGTCCTTCTCAAATCTCCCAAAAAATTCCTAGAGAATTCCTGTCATATAGGAAACAACATAATGAGAGAGAAAGATTATGTTGCGTGAAAATATAATCTTAGTTGGAGAGAAATGCTAACTCGGGTTAAAAGAGAAGCTAAGCATGGGGAGAGAGTAAGTTATACTTATGAAGGAGAAATATTAAGGTAAGATTATATGGAGAGAAATGTTAATCTAAGAAAAAAATGATTTTTTTGCTATCTTTCAAAAACCTAAAAGCCTAGGCAAAATGTGGGTAGACCTTAAACGTATAACATTTCTAAAAATATGTTGAGAAGAGAATTAATAAATGCCACTCAGTGGGAACACTTGGGACAACTTTTGTTGTGGAGAAACCAGGAGGGAAGCAAGGATCCTAAGTTCGGGGGGCGTTGTTGGTAGTGCAACGTGTTGTTGGTGGAACATTCCATTCCCCATATCATTCACCAAAGGAATTCTTAGTGTTGAAACAAGTTGTTATTTGTTCTTAATGGAAGGCATAGCTCTATTAATTTTGAAATGGTATATTAGTTAATTTTCTGATAGAATCTAGTTCGGTGAGATAATCTATTACTGTGTTTTATGGAATTAGTTTCAGTTGTCTTGTTCAAATGAAATATATACCATGTAAGGTTATGATGCACATGTTTCATATACATTTACACACATAGGCAGTAAAAGTGGATGAATGTTGAACTAGTATATTTAATGATTGAATTTTATGTTATTATCTAGTTTTAAATTATAGATGAATGTTGAAGAGAAAATTGATAAAAGGTACAATGGAATGGTTGTATGCAGGCCATCAAATAATAATGATACTAAATCCTAGGCTACAAAGCACCAATAATAAATAATGGTTTGTGAAATCATATAAGGAAGCTTATTAAATTAAAAAATAGGAAATGTTTCTGGCCTTGCATGTATTAGCTAAGGTATTTACTTCTCAGACATGGAGTTAACCTTTAGTACATATCTTAATGTATATGAAGAGAGGCCAAGAGTTAGGAAAAGTGGAGTTGTTGAATCCATACTTTGAGCTCGAGACTAACTTATAGTGGCAAACTAGATAACTATATGGGAGGTATTTGGTATTGGCTAGAGATAAAATATATGAAACTAAGAAATATATTTCAAAATTAAGGTTTTGGGTTGGGAAAGAAACATGGAATAAATAGAATCATTTAGAGAGGGAATCTATACAAATTTTGTTTGTAAGTCTAGCAAATATCAAACAAAATATTCGTGATTGATCTCATAAATAGTCATACGTTATTAAACTTTGCATGTATTGAAGTCATGTTTAGGTATTAGTCTAGAAACAAGTGTTATACATAAGCTATATTAATGAATAATGTCTTTGGAGTTTATTAAAATGAAATAAATAGCTACATAATGAGTTGTACATTCTACGACATGATAACGAATTTCAATAAACAAATATAGCTAGCCTTCTATATTAACTTGTTTCCTTAGTCACATATGAAAAGTGAGTCAAGGTTATTCAGATAAGTCCTTTACCTAATGAGAAAAATAGATATTAAGTCCTCCTGTATGCAGGATCTAATAAAGATCCCTATAGGGTCATGGTCAACCAAAATATAGTTAATGTTACAATACAAAGGTTTACTTATGTTGTCTCTAGGATAAATTCCCTCCAAAATTTTGTCTACACTTGAATTTATAGCCTACTATGGATATTGCGAATGGCCATTCCATAGCCACTTTTTTGTTGGTTGATGCTTGGTTAAGTCTTTGGGCTCCCTTCTTGAATTGTAAATTTCAAAGTCACTTGCTCACACATACTCAGTCTATAACAAGTTCATGAGAAGATTCTTTTACACAAGCTTGAACACGACCAACACAGTCCACCAAGACACTACATGAAGAATTTTAAACATATATTGATAGTTAGTGCACACTCTCAATTGACACTCTCTCACTTTTTTTTTGCAATCATATTTCTATTTTGGGGAATTTTTGCAACTTTCACTTTTTTCTCACTTTCACCATTGCAAGTGTCATTTTCATGTTTACGACTAACAAGTTCTATTTCTTTCACTTTAGCTAGTGCCATTTTT
>Ga0068628_1001248_pt1 | contig 10396 bp, 10 predicted proteins | sample InSIn2gowninarea_FD_77431 | JGI IMG/M metagenome (GOLD analysis project Ga0068628, IMG submission 77431) | Clean room microbial communities from NASA Spacecraft Assembly Facility at Jet Propulsion Laboratory, Pasadena, California, USA -... ... | reverse complement strand
ATGGAATCATGGATGCCATATCTATCTTGATTTATGCAAAAATATGCATGTTTTCATGTCTTCTACAATTAATTTGGTATTTGGGATGTTTGTTTTGAGTATAAATGCAAAAAAATATAAAAATATATATATATATAGCAGACGCTTCCGCGGACGCTTCGCTTCCTAGATTTTTGGAAAATGACGCTTCGGCGTCCCCGCTTCCAAAAAACGCTTCCGCTTCGCTCCCGCTTCGCTCCCGCTTCGCTCCCGCTTCGTGCAACATTGGTTCTAGCCACAAAACTTTGTGGAGAGGCTAGAATACATGTATTCTCCAAAACCCAAAAATCGTTTATGGAAATTCCACCTAGAGACGACTTAATTAAAACAATTAATATTTTTTAATGGTACCTAATCTAAACTTTGAAACACTGATTAATTAAAGGGTATTAATTAAGTCACGGTGAGAATCTTCTAGAGGAAGACTTGGATTGATTTTTAGTTAATCTTAGCCATGGATTATGTTTTAATCTTGGCCGTTGATGTCTCAATGAGAGATTATAAGAGAAATTTGATGGGGGTTGGAGAACACACTAGTGAGACAAGGAATTCGATTTTGCTGGGAAATCGAACTCCATAGTAGCAACACTTAGTTACCGGAGGTGATTCAGTGAAGTCAAAGCAGTGAGAGAGGGGCATGGATAGTAAGGTCAGAAGGAAGTTTCTCCAGTTTGGTGAGTGCATAACAAAGAGGCAGTGAGTGCTACAGAGAGGCAACATTGAGCTTCAAAGGGAGATCTGTATTTTGCTGAGGAGAATTTGAAATTCACTGCTAGAAGCCGGAGTGGGAGCCCCGAGGCCAGGAGGGTTGAACCGTTGATTTTCTAGATAGCAGCTGATCAGTTAGTGAGAGAGACATTGGTCCGAGTTGTGGGACACAAATCTGCATAGGCTGACATAGAGTGCCACAGAGAGGCAACATTGAGCTTCAGAGGGAGATTTGTATTTTGCTGAGGAGAATTTGAAATTCACTGCCAGAAGCCGAAGTGGGAGCCCCGAGGCCAGGAGGGTTGATTTTCTAGATAGCAGCTGATCAGTTAGTGAGAGAGACATTGGTCCGAGTTGTGGGACGCAAATCTGCATAGGCTGACATAGAGGTAGTAAGGCGACAATTCATCTTGAGCCAAGGTCAGTGTCAGATCATCGATGGGAGTGAGGTTTTTCTCACTAGTTCTCTTGTCAGTTATTTCTCTGTATGGAAAGCTAGATTTGAGCTTCCATAGATTTGTACTCAGATTTACTACTGCATAATAAATAAAGCCCTCAACTACTACACCGGCTTTCCCAAGTTGGGTTTTTCCGAGGATGTTGGTCCAAAAATAACAGTGTTATTTATGTTTATGTGATTCTATTCTTCCAACATTATTTTTCTTCTGCAGTATTGTATTTGTGAAGGCTGTAGTGTATTAGTTTCGATATTTACCGTAGGATGCAGTAAATAATTTGTTTATGTTATTTAACAAATAGAAGAAACTTAATCAGTTGTTATATTAGGATTCGGGGTTTCCAAATTTTCACATGGTATCAGAGCACATATCGTAATATGGAGAGCTCAGTGGAAGAAGGAAGGAGGAATTTTGAATCTCTGCAGAGGCAGCAGTTTGAAACCCTCATGAGGCAGCACAGTCCTTTGGCTAAGGGGCTTTGTTTTTGAGGAAAATTTATTTCTCTAAGTGAGTCGACAGAGAAATTAGATTTTCCATATAAGAGCTTACTAGAGGCAGAGGGAGATGCAGTATTTTCTATGCAGAGCAAATCTTCAACTGGGACGCAATTATTTTGCAACAATTAGCTAGTGCAAAATAACATCAGGAGGAAGGAAGAGCACACACTGAGGGAATTCTTTTCTCAGGGTACTTCTAGCCCAACAGTTCGAATTTTCATAGCAGAGGAGCAGTAGTTGTGAGCAGATTTGACAACTCCAGCATGGAGTGCAAAAAGCCAGATAACAACTGCGCAGAGGAGAAGAGGAGGAATTCGACATTTTTGCTGAGATGGCATCAACCAGGCTGAGAGATCAAGATCGATTGGAGGGAGCCTCCAACTATGTGATATGGAAGGTAAGAATTTCCTGTCTTCTAGATGAGTAAGATCTCAAAGCTTATAATAGTGGTGTGGTAGATGTACCCACAGATGTAGATCCGCTTAAGGCCTACAATAAGGAGATGGCGAAGGCAAAGAGGCTGATTCTTGATGGGGTTCGTGTGAAAATTCCTACAGTCGAAGGAACCCATACTGCAGCAAATTTGAATCTACTTCACCGAATTGATTTTTAAATTACATTCATCAAGTTATTCTTCTGAATATTGAAGCAAATTACTTCTGCAACCTACACTAATTAATATTTGATCTCATGAAACAGAAAACAGAGCAAAGAACAAGATACATAAGACACACTTATTTTTGGACACAATAGCCCCCGGAAAAACCAACTGCAGGAAAAACGATGCAACAACTCTGAGGGTTTATTATTTTACAGGAGAAATATCTGATACAAATCTAGGATGCTCATCTAGCAGTCCTTTACAGAGAAAAATACTAGTGGAATGTCTGAGTGAGTTTTACCTCACTTCACCCTGCAAAATTCTGGCTGATCTGGCACAAGACTGGCTGACCTCGGGTATTTCTGCGTTGGCTCTACGTCAGCCTTGTGTCACCATTCTCTATCCTCTGCATCAACTCTCTCGGCTGTTCTGGCAGTTCCCAACGGTTTCGGCTATTCCGACAGTTCTGAATTCTGCATGACAAGCATCTTTTCTGCGTCAGCTCTCCCAGCTACTGCACTGCCTCTACGTTAGCTCTCCCGGGTGTTCCAACAGTTCCAACAGTTCTAACAATTTTGGATTCTGTGCTATAGACAACTTTTTTGCATCACCTTTCCCGGCTACTACGCTGCCTCTTTGCAAGCTCTCTTCGCCTCTCTGTTCTGTATTTTTCGGAAAGTCCTTCTCTCGGATTCTCTCTGCCCCTCAAGCTACAAGATCTCCCCAATCGATTTTTCTCCTGAGAACTTCTCACCTCAGAAAATCGATTTCCTTAATCTCTCTCTCTGTGTTTCCAAATGAAACCCCAAGCCTCCATTTTTATACTTTTCCTGTTGAGTCTTCAACGACCAAGATTAAGTCACTAATCAATGACTAAGATTAAAACATGACTTGATCCGCCTTCTAGATCTTTCTCACCCATCTTTTGATTAATACCCATTAATATTTTAATTTTCCTATGTTTAGACTTAGGAACCCCATTAAAAATATTAATTATTTTAATAAAATACAATCTGGGTGGAATTGTACCAACTAGTTTCTGGGTTCTTTAGAGCTCATGTGCCTTAGCCTCTCCACCAATTTTCAAGGCTAGAGCACTTCCGATGCTACCGAAAACTAACACTTCCTCTTAACAAGGAAAGTGCTATAGCATCATTGTCCACCTGCATGCTGCTCTGTTTCTGAATCACCTCCTTTTCTGCATTGCTGCTACTACCAACACTGTGCTCTTGCTGCAACTGTATTGCTACCCATGACATTGCTACTGCCACTACTGCATCTGTACTACAACTCCCTCTCAAGCGCTGCATCTGCTATGCGGCTAGCATTGCCACTGCTAACACTGCATCCATACTGCAACTCAGTTGCTGAGAGAAGCAACTGAAAAACATCCAAAATTAGTTAAACTTAATTGTGTTCAGCATAATACAATGAATGTTGGAATATCACTGTTGCTGATTCTGACCCTTTGAATCTTCTGTGCTGCTGCTGACTCTTGCATTATGCCAACTGCACTGCTGCCAACCTTTCTCTATACTGATCAGTCTTTGGTCCCCAGCTACTGCATCTGTCCTCTAAACACTCCATTGCATCATCTGACACTAAGTCCATCTTGCTATTGTTGAATCTTGGGCTCCCATAGTAAGGAATTGATCCAAGAGGCAGACTCCTCAAGGATCCTACCCACATGTAGTCCTCCTGACTACAGCTCAATATTGCCCCATCTCCCTCCTAGAGATGCGTGGGCACTCATGGCAAACTCATCCCCATCAGTCTTTGTTGAAGCAGCGTTAGAATCATGTTTCTCATCCTTGTCCTTTTTCTTCAAAGGACACTGGGATGCATAGTGGCCCAACTCGCCACAACTGAAACATTTCACCTTCAAAATGTCTGTCTTTTGCTTCGGCTTCTACTGTCCCTTCAATGCTAGAGTTGCGTTCTCCTCCTCCTCCTTCGTCTTTGTGCCACTCCCATTGCTACCATTGAGGTTGACCTTTACTAGGTCCCTCCTTAACTCCTCCTGTTGAAGAGCCGCCCACATCTCCTCCCAAGAAGGTAGTTTTTCTCTGCCCAATATGCTTTTGGACGAAAACTTACCATTCATCTGAGACTCCATTCAAGGCTATCCTCACCTCGTGGTTGGCTGAGGAGTGGACCCCATTGCAGCAAGCTGGTCTCTAGTGTTCTGAAGACATTGAAGATAGAGGTTCACCCCTTCTACTTTCGACATCAAAGTTCGCTACAACTTCGGCTCTAAATACATCTTTCGCTGTTCGAAAGAGCCTTCATACAAAGAAGACAAGGCTTCCCACATCTCTCAGGTTGTATCCTTGCCCTGCAAGTCTGAGACCACTGATTTCGAACTCCATCAAGGATGAACCTCTTTGCCTTCCCTTGCTCGGCTTTGTACTTCTTCTTTTGATCGTTGTCAGCAGGAACAACTACAACACTATTGATGTAGGCCTCGAGACCATGTTCCTCCAGAACAACTAAGATTCTGGTCTTCCATATGACATAGTTGGAAGCTCCTTCCAACCTGTCCTGATCTCTGAGCCCATGTGCTGCCATCTCACCCAACTATCGAACTGACTCCTCTAGTCACTGCTTAGCACTGCTCAGCTACTCAGCGAGTGACAAATTCAAACTTTCTGGCAGAAAGTTCTCTAAGGAGAAAATTCCCCTTCTATGTGTCTTCGTTCTTTTCCAACGGATTTCTGCCTCGACAGATACTGCACCCTTCAAGCACTGTGCTAAGGCTCTTCGTCACTCCCTCTTCCTCTGCAAACTCACAAACTGAAAATCGTGCCTCTTTGTCGTCTCACTTAGAGAGGGATTTCCTCGGATCTGCTTCCCAGCGAGGATTGTGCAATCCCTTCAAGGGTATTCAAATTGCTGCCAAGTGCAACTTTTGGCCTCACTGCTTAGCACTGGATCTGCTCTTCCTGTTTCAAAATCAATGCTCTGATACCATGTGAAAATTCCTACACTCAAAGGAACCCCTACTGCAACAAATCTGAATCTACTTCACCTACTTGATTTTTAAATTACATTCATCAAGTTATTCTTCTAAATATTGAAGCAAATTACTTTTGCAGCGTACACTAATTAATATTTGATCTCAGGTAATAGAAAACATACCAAAGAACAAGATACATAGGACACTTATTTTTGGACACAATAGTCCCTGGAAAAACCCAATGCGGGAAAACCGGTGCAATAACTTTGAGGGTTTATTATTATGCAAGAGAAATATCTGAATACAATTCTAGGATGTTCATCTAGCAATCCTTACAAAGAAAAATAATGGCGGAAAATCTGAGTGAGTTTTACCTCACTTCACCCGACAAAAATCCGACTGATCCAGCACAAGACTGGCTAACCCTGACTATTTTTGTGCTAGCTCTACGTCACCTTCTCTTCCCTCTACGTCAGGTCTCTTGGTTGTTCCGACAGTTCCTGGTAGTTTCGGCTGTTTTGACAGTTCTAGATTCTGTTTGACAGGGAACTTTTCTGTGTCAACTCTCTCGGCTACTGCGTTGCCTTTGTGTCAGCTCTCTTGGCTATTCCGGTAGTTCCAGACAGTTCTGACAGTTCGGGCTTCTACGTGACAAACAACTTTTCTGCATCAGCTCTCTTGGCTAACGCGCTGCCTCTTTGCAAGCTCTCTCTGCCTCTTTGTTCTGTATTTTCTGGAAAGTCCTCTCGGATTCTCTCTGTCCCTCAACAACAAGATCTCCCCAATCGATTTTCCTCCTGAGAACTTCTCACCTCAGAAAATCGATTTCCTTAATCTCTGTGTGTGTGTTTCCAAATCAACCCCAAGCCTCCATTTTATACTTTTCATGTTGAGTCTTCAACGAATGAGATTAAGTATCTAATCAACGGTTAAGATTAAAATATGACTTGATCCGCCTTCTAGATCATTTTCACCCATATTTTGATTAATACCCATTAATATTTTAATTTTCCTAAGTTTAGACTTAGGAACCCCATTAAAATATTAATTATTTTAATAAAATACAATCTGGGTGGAATTTCACCAAACGGTTTCTGGGTTCTTTATAACTCATGCGCCTTAGTCTCTCCACCAATTTTCAAGGCTACAACACTTCTGATGCTACCAAAAACTAACAGTTCAAGATCACGTGGTGTCTCACATAGCTGGCAAAGATATTGCCCGACAGATGTGGGAGGCACTTGCAATGCTCTACGAGGATCTTTCGAGCAACAAAAGATGTAACTTGAGGAGAAGCAGAGATGCATGAGGATGCAGAAAGGGGAGCATATAGACCCATTCCTTACTAGGCTTCAGGATATCCGAGATCAACTGTTTGCAGTGGGGTCAATGCCTCAGCCTACTGAGTTGGTAAGGTTTGCTCTAAACAATGTTTTCGAAGAGTGGCAAGTCTTCGTATAGAGTATTCTGGGTAGAGAAAAGTTGCCACACTAGGATCTTATGTGGGCTAATTTGCAGCAGGAGGAGATGAGGCGAGATTTGGTGAAGACCACCATCACTAGAAGTAGCAACAACAGTGGGACGAAGCAAGTAAAGGAAGAGGAGGATGTGGCCCTCCCATCAAAGGGGCAATAGGAGTAGTGTGGGAGGAAGAAGGACATTTCTAAGGTGAAATGCTTCAGATGTGGTGAGCTTGGCCACTACAACACTCAATGTCCTCTCAGAAAGAAGGACAAGGAGGAGAAGCAGGATCACAAGCTGTATTCGCGGAGATTGACACGCTGTCCTCCAGATTGGAGGAAGAGTTTGCCATGATCGTCGATATACCTCCAGGAGTGAGGTGGGGTGATTTGGTTTTGTAGCCCCAGAGAGCTACAGGATGAGAAAGATTCTTGAGGAGGTCCACCTCATGAATCAATACCTTGCTACGGGAGCCTAAAAACATGCAATAGCAGGATGGATTAGTGGCAATCGATGCAGTTAGATGCCAGAGTGACAGATGCATTAGTTAGTAGTGGTCAGATACTGGGCAACGCAATGCAGAGTTGGCAGCAGTGTAGAGTTAGCAACAATGCAGAGGCTTAAGTGGCAGCGCAGAGTCTAGCAGCAGTCAGGACACATGTGACAGATGCATCATACTAACCACAGTTGGTTCAATATTTTGGATGCTTTTCCTTTGTAGTTGTTGCAGTGGCAGCAATAGTAGATGGAGAGGGAGTTGCAGTGTTGGCAGCAGTTTAGTAGGGCGAGGCCAACAACAACACATATGCAACGTTTATCAGAGTTGTGCAGTAGTTAGTGGGCAGCAACAACCAGACATTAGCAGCATAACAGGAGGTGGTGCAGAGACAGGGTGTTCTTCAGTGGGTTGCAATGCTAAAACACATTCCTCACTAAGAGGGAGTGTTGATTTTTGTAGCATTGGATGTGTTCTAGCCACGAAACTTTGTGGAGAGGCTAGAATACATGTATTCTCCAAAACCCAGAAATCATTTATGGAAATTCCACCTTGAGACGAATTAATTAAAATAATTAATATTTTTTAATGGTAGCTAAGTCTAAACTTAGGAAAACTGATTAATTAAAGGGTATTAATTAAGTCATTGTGAGAATCTTCTAGAAGAAGACTTGGATCAATTTCTAGTTAATCTTAGCGATCGATTATGTTTTAATCTTGGCAGTTGATGTCTCAACAAGAGATTATAAGAAGAAATCAATGGGGGTTGGAGAACACACTGGTGAGACAAGGAATTCGATTTTGCTGGGAAATCGAACTCCAGAGTGGCAATAGTGAATTGCCGGAGGTGATTTAGTGAAGTGAAAGCAGTGAGAGAGGGGCAGGGATAGTAAGGCCGAAAGGAAGTTTTTCCAGGCCGGTGAGTGCATAGCAGAGAGGTAGTGAGTGCCACAGAGAGGCAGCACTGAGCTTCAGAGGGAGATCTATATTTTGCTGAGGAGAAGTTGAAATTTAGTGCCAAAAGTCAGAGTGGGAGCTCGGAGGCCAGGAGGGTTGATTTTCCAGATAGCAGTTGATTAATTAGCGAGAGAGATGTTCCGAGTTGTGGGATGTAGATCTGTGTAGGTTGAAGCAGAGGCAATAGGGGGCAGCTGATCTTGAGCCAAGGACAATGTTGGATCACTGTTGGGAGTGAGATTTTTCTCACTAGATCTCCTGTCTGTTATTTCTCTGTATGGAAAGCTAGATTTGAGCTTCCATAGATTTGTACTCATATTTACTATTGCATAATGATTAAAACCCTCAGCTGTTGTACTAGTTTTCCCAAGTTGGGTTTTTTCGGGGACATTGGTCTAAAAATAACAATGTTATTTATGTGTGTGTGATTCTATTATTCCAACATTATTTTTCTTTCGCGGTATTGTATTTGTGAAGGCTGCAGTGTATTAGTTTCAATATTTACCATAGGAGGCAGTAAATAATTTGTTCAAGTTATTTAACAAATAGAAGAAACTTAATCAGTTGCTGCAGTGGGATTTGGGGTGTCCGAATTTTCACAAAATGTAATGAGCAGATCTACAGATCTCAAACCACTTCACATAGGAGAGCAAATGAGTAAGGTATGTGTGTTCGAATTGCATCACAAGGAGAGCGAATTAACCTCTCTATATAACCATCATGTGATCTGAATGAGTGATTTTCTAAGCAAGCCAACTAGCCATCATGTGATCTGAATGAGAGAGTTTCAAGGCAAGCCAACTAGCCATCATGTGATCCGAATGAGAGAGTTTCAAGGCAAGTCAACTTGATCATCTAGAAGAGCCATCCTAGTACTTGTGGAGCCACTTGAAATTATAAATAAAAATAATAATTCTATTTTTGTCAAATACAATGAAAATAAATAATTTTATGAAGACCGACCATAGCTACAATTTCAACAAAGCCAACCTAGTATTTCCACCAAGTTCAATAATAATCTTGCTTGTAATTTTTCCAAAAAAAGTAAAAAATAAAATTGGGTTTTTGTTGGGACATTTTCAATAAAAATTGTGGTTACTAGTTGTCTGAATTTTGATTGGAAATTATTTAAATTTTTGACAAAATTGTTTGTGGAAATTTTCTGAAGAAATATGAGATAGAAAAATTCTCAAATATTATAAAATAATTAAAAGGGGATATTACAGTGGTATCAGAGTTGGTTTCCTGCCAACCTGAAGGGTTTTATTTGGGAAATGTTGCAGCAAGATTATTTCTCTCAGTAGAAAGGGAGAACATGGAATTCTCATGCATTTTTTAAGATAATAACAGCAACCTCACAAAGGCGATAGAGCATGGGCATTATCAGACACAATAAAGGGAAAAAAAATTGCAGATTTGTAGATGAAGGCGCAGTAGTGGAAGACAAAAAGATCATCCTCACTACCACAATTGTTGAACAAAATCCCAACACCCATGTTGTGGATGCAAGGGAAACAATGATTGAAGGTGAAGATCGTGATCAAATCCTCCAGGACAAATTGGGAGATGTAACTGTAGAAGAGGAGCCTGATGTTGATAGAACACCTTTGCATCTACACACCAATTTGATGCAACTTGGGGAAATTGACAACAAAATGGCATCTAGCTCGTATGATGTCACTTATTGGAGTCATGATGCCACTCAAGAGGTGTTGAATATGAGGGAAATCCAACATAAAAACATAATTCAGTGTATTGGAGTTTGTGCAAGGCACCATACATTGTCACAGAGTTTATTGAAGATCTGATTGAAACATACCCCAATCTACAGTACTGGGGTGCTTGTGACAAGACGAATGTATCTCAAATGCAGCTTCAAGGGAAATCTAATAATTGTAAAATTCAGTACAACAATGTTTTTTGTCTTTGAGTTCTTCCAAAATCTATGATATTCTACTTAGAGAAAATAAAGTGAATATCAAAACATGAACTAGCTACAACAATAAGTGTTAATTTTTCATAGGGATACATTGTTCTTTGCTTATATAATTGCATTTCTTCATTAATACATTAAGTTCACGCCATATCATCATTACATTATCTAGATCTACACCATTATTCATCAGCGTATGCAATTATATAGAAAGAACAACATCATCATCATCAATGCAGTGGAACATAAAGGAACAATAGAAGAAAAGCATGCACACACATAGAGATGCT
>Ga0068628_1001243_pt1 | contig 10406 bp, 9 predicted proteins | sample InSIn2gowninarea_FD_77431 | JGI IMG/M metagenome (GOLD analysis project Ga0068628, IMG submission 77431) | Clean room microbial communities from NASA Spacecraft Assembly Facility at Jet Propulsion Laboratory, Pasadena, California, USA -... ... | reverse complement strand
GTTACGCTAGCAATTCCACTGACAGGTTTGTCTTGGTTGAAGGTAGCCCCCGATGGTAAGCGCAGTTGAGCGTTTTTAACTTCAGCAATAAAACTGTTTCCCTCCGTGCGTTCGACAACTTTAATATTCGAGGTTTTGCAGATTCAACGACCTTAAGAGATGGATTCAAGGACAGCTTTACAGAAAGCGGTCTAATTTTGCGAGATCCAGCCAATATCGAACAAGTGGAGGTACTAAAGGGCCCGGCTTCCGTTCTCTACGGCAATGTTGAGCCGGGAGGTGTAGTCAATGTTGTAACTAAAAAACCGTTGGCAGAACCTTATTACAATGCCAATTTAGCGATAGGTACTTATAGTTTTTATCGCCCTAGCATTGACTTATCTGGGCCATTGACCCCAGATCAACAGTTGCTTTATCGGTTGAATATTGCTTACGAAAATGCTGGCAGTTTTCGAGATTTTGTTAACAGCGAACGAGTTTTTGTTGCTCCGGTATTTAGTTGGCAGATTGGACAGCAAACTGATTTATCAATTAATACTAGCTATTTGTACGACAGACGGACATTTGACCGGGGTATAGTTGCGATTGGGGAAGGAGTGGCGGATATTCCACGCGATCGCTTTTTGGGTGAACCTGGAGACTTCCGCCAGAGCGAACAAACAAATATTAGTTATAACTTAGAGCATCGATTTAACGACAATCTTAAAATTCGCAATGCTTTTCAATACTTACAAAATAACGAAACCGTTAAAAATACCAACGCCCTAGAATTAAACGAAGAAACTGGAGAATTATCGCGCGATTACTTTGATAATGCTAACGCCTTTAAAATCTATGCAATGCAGACTGAGCTAACTAACAAATTTAATACAGGCTCCGTCGAGCATCAGTTAGTAGTTGGATTCGATTTGCAAAGAAGTACCCTAGAAGGTTTTTTTAAAACACCTTCAGATGCTTTCGATACTTCAATAGAGGCTCGTTTCACACCCAGCATTAACATCTACGATCCCATTTACAACCAGCGTCCGCGACCAGATCGTTCAGAGCTAATCTTTTTGCGAGATGACAAAACTACTGTCAATTTATTAGGTATTTTCCTCCAAGATCAAATTGCCATAACTGACAATCTCAAATTTTTGATTAGCGGTCGATTTGATAGCGTTACTCAAGAAGTGGACGACAAATTGAACGAAAACGAAACTAGCCAATCAAATGATGCTTTTAGTCCGCGTATCGGTATTGTCTACCAACCTGTTGAACCAGTTTCACTTTATGCCAGCTACAGCCGTTCGTTTGCTCCTAATAGTGGTATTCGTGCTGACGGCTTGTTATTGGAACCGACGCGCGGAACTCAATACGAAGTAGGCGTTAGAACTCAGTTAAATGAGAGGTTCACTGCTACCTTGGCAGCTTATCAAATTACCAAAACTAATATTTCCACTGCCGATCCTATTGAAGAAGCCTTTAGTATCGCAATCGGCGAACAGCGCAGTCGGGGAATTGAATTAGATGTTGCGGGGGAAATTTTACCAGGATTAAATGTTATTGCAGCTTATAGCAATACTAGCGCTGAAATTACTGAAAGCACTGATTTTACAGTGGGCAATAAGATTCCCAATGTGCCGCGCAATCAAGCTAGTTTGTGGACGACCTACGAGCTACAAAATGGGGATTTGCAAGGGTTAGGGTTTGGTTTGGGTTTTTATTATGTAGACTCTAGATTAGGAGATTTGGATAATAGCTTCCAGTTGCCAAGTTATGTTCGTACCGATGCAGCGATTTTTTACCGCCGAGATAATTGGCGAACCGGAATCAATGTACAAAACTTATTTGATGTTGGCTATTTTGCTACTAGCGAAATTGGCAGAAATACAGTTATACCTGGTGCGCCAATAACCGTTATTGGTTCATTTTCTATTGAGTTTTAGTATGATCCGCCGCACTGCTTTTAAATTACACCGCTATCTGGGATTAGTTGCCGGACTAATTATAGTAATTGTTGGTTTGACGGGTAGCTTGCTAGTATTTAGGGATGAAATCAATCATTTTCTGCTGCAATCTCAGTTTGGGCAAATAGTTCCTCAACGGCAACAGGTATCGATTTTATCGGTTATTGATACAGTCAAGGCAGCTTATCCAGAATCTAAGTTTACATTGAGTTTTTTCGATCTACCAACTCAAGCAAACGCGCCAATTAGAGTTGAATTAGGATCGGAAAATCAACCGACAACGGAAGTAATTGTTAATCCTTATACAGGCAAAATATTAGGCGATCGCATTCCCCAATATGCCATTATGGACATTGTTTATAATCTGCATAATGCTTTGTTAACCGGGGAAACTGGGACAATCATTGTGGGAATTGCCGCTTTTTTCTTGTTGGTACTAAGTATTACGGGTATTATCCTTTGGCCTGGTTGGCGTAAGCTGATCGCTGGGTTCAAAATTAAAACTAATGCTTCGATCAAAAGACTCAACTTTGATATCCATAAAGTAGTCGGAATTATTGCGGCTATTTTTCTAGCAATCAATGGTTTTACTGGCTTTTGCTGGAATTTTTACACTTACACTCAACCGATAATTTATGCAGCTACATTTACGCCTACCCCCCCAGAACCGAAATCTAAACCAATGGAGGGAAAATCAACTATAGCGATCGCCAAAATGTTAAAAATTGCAGACGAGGCTTTACCAGGTGCTAAAACAACCTATATCAGTTTTCCTAGTACGCCGGAATCGGTATTTATGGTAGGTAAACAGTTTCCTGAAGAAAAAGAAGTCTGGCGCAGTCGAGTTTATTTAGATCGATATACCGGAGAGGTATTGCAGCTTAGAAATTCGCGATCACTTTCTTTAGGCGATGAGGTAGTAGATGCTTTTAATCCTTTACATTTTGGAACGTTTGGTGGTTTACCAACCCGGATTCTTTACTTTTTTGTGGGGCTTACACCATTGATTCTATTTATTACTGGTTTAGTGATGTGGTGGGAGCGACCTAAAAATTCGTTAGCCCAAAAAAGGAGAAAGTTAGAAAAGTTAAATTGCAAATAAGCTTCTTTGACAAATAGTGTTAGAAAACAGGAGAAAAAATATGTATCAGGATGAAACAATAGACAACACAATTTATAAAGTTGTAGTCAATCATGAAGAACAATATTCGATTTGGCCTGTGGATAGAGAAAATCCCCTGGGCTGGAAAGACGCGGGTAAAAGCGGTTTAAAACCTGAATGCTTGGAATATGTTAGAGAAGTTTGGACAGATATGCGACCTTTAAGCTTAAGAAAGAAGATGCAAGATTCTGCTCGTTAGAGTTTTACAAGTCTTGGTTAGTTCTATCTAGCCAAGATCAAAATGTAATTATGACCTCTGTTATTTGCAATCCCAATTCTCAAGCTGCGGTGAGATTATTTTGTTTCCCCTACGCAGGCGGTAGTTCTTCACTGTTTCGCAGGTGGAGAGATACTTTACCTACAAATATAGAAGTTTGTCCGGTGGAATTGCCTGGACGCTTGAACCAGAGGGACAAATCACCATTTACGTGTATGGAACCATTGGTAAAGGAGATCGCCATCTCTTTATTACCCTATCTTGAAAAACCCTTTGCTTTTTTTGGTCATAGTATGGGGGGATTAGTCAGTTTTGAACTGGCGCGTCTTTTACGAGCAAAGTACAACTTGCAGCCAGTTTCCTTATTTATATCTGGTCGCCGCGCTCCGCAAATTCCTAGGACTGCTGCACCTATCCATGCTTTACCCCTACCAAACTTTTTAGCCCAACTGCGCCGCCTTAATGGTACTCCTGCCGCAGTGCTAGAGAACACCGAATTAATGCAAATACTTGTACCGATTTTGCGGGCTGATTTTGCAGTTTTGGAAAATTATACTTATATTGACGAGCCACCGTTGGATTGTGCGATGGCAGTTTTTGGTGGCTTAGAAGATAAAGAAGTAAGTTATGAAGAATTAGCGGCCTGGCGCAAACAGACTACAAACTCTTTTCAATTGCAGATGTTCAGGGGCGATCATTTCTTTTTGCACTCTGCCCAACATTTATTATTGCAAAGCCTAGCTCAACAATTTTAAGCGATTAAAACACCTCTTTTTTAGCTAAGTGCGCCTGAATATTTTTGAAATCGCGCCATACTGGACGTAACTTTTTTTGAGCAAATAACGGCAATTGGTCGCTAATATGGGGCGATCCTGGTTGAGTTGCATTGCCGTAGCTAGTCAGTGCCATTGCTTTTACAGGATGCGAAAACTCAATAGCTGCAACAAAAGAATCTCCAGCCACAGGTTGAAAGACTTTGCCTTCTGCGGGAGCAAAGTCTACTACCCGAAAAATCCCCAAGTCTCCAAAACCACCATTAGCAGGCAAATCTACATTGCCATACTTGAGGCGAAAAACATCTCCCCAAGGCACATTCAAAGCCCCATAAGTCTTTTCAACCTTTTCTGCTACAGATTCTAAGGTGGCAACAGCAGTTTGAGAATTAGCTAATCTATCAGGGGTTGTACGCGGCAATTTTTCACTCCAAGGTTGACTAAATGCTTTATCTAAATCCATTGCTTGCACCCACAAGGCAAACAATACTGCACCGCGACTATCGGCATTAGCTTGTCTGTCCCAAGTTTGCAGTACCTTAGCTGCGTGTTTGGCTATTTTATTTCCGTACTTGTTTGCCGCAGGAATGAGATCGTCTAGTAAGCGATCGCCTAATTCCATGCGTGTAGAATGCTTGTAAGCAACCATCTCGTCAAAGGAAATTTTATCATCCTCAAATAGCATCTTGGCTGAACGTTGCGCTCGAAAAGACATAGAACGCGGTGCTATATAAGCTGGATAATTATTAGCATCAATAGCTGGCGGAAAGGTAGTAGTCCAAGGTGGATCGTTAGCATTTTGCAACCAGCCGCTAGTAGGGTCAACAATGCGCGGTAAGTCGCGGTAGGGATGAATTTTAGTCCACAAAGTTTTTGAGGTGTTCCCCGAAATTATCTTTCCCCAATCAGCAAAATTTCCTTGCTGGCGTACTGGTACTTGAGCGTTAAATAGGTGCATAATATGCCCGACGCGATCGGCATACATAACTGTAAACATTGGTAGTTGCAAACGTTGCAGTACAGCTTGAAACTGATGGAAATTTTGCGCTCGTGCCATGTCCCACCACTGCTCTAGTGTACCCGGTCGATCTAGACCGACAACGCGCAAGGCTACAGTTTTATCTGCTGCAAAGACAGCCCCGTGAACGGAATGCCTAACTACAAGCTCTTTATTACCGAGGGAGCCATTTTTTTGCTTTACCTTCATAGACAAAGTTTCTGTCTTGAAGGGGCGAACTTTACCGTCGAAAATATAGCCACCATCGGCAAGCTGGAGTTCGTAGGCATCCCAGCCATCAAAAGTATTAACGGTATGAGTCCAGCCCAAATTATCGTTAAAAGCGATCGCCAAAACTGGAATCCCAACAAGTGTTGCCCCATAAGCATCGATTCCAGGGGCGGTTATCTGCGCTTCGTACCACAAAAATAAGTCTGACCAAGGTAGATGAGGATTTGCAAGTAACATAGCATTGCCACTTGCCGAACGTTGGGGAGAAATCGCCCAGCCATTAGAGCCAGCTTTGGACTGTTTGTGACTTAAACTTGCAACTTGGGTAGGATCGACGATAAAAGTAAAGTTAAGGACTCGTTGCAAGTGAGCTAATATATCTTCTCCTTTGACTGGTAGTACCACCTCTACCGAGTCATCAATTAGATCGGCGTGTTCTTGAGCGTAAGCATTAATCCCTGAAGCAAAGGCATCTAAATAGTTGCGAAAAGCTGGGCTTTGGGCAGAATACCAAGTACGCGCGCGTTCGGGTACTCCCATTGTTAAGATCCATTGATCTGATTCTACATACTGCTCTCCCCAATACTCCGCCGCCCGTCCCCTAGCTTGACCGTAAAGACTCAAAAGTAAGTTGCCATGACTTTGCATTTGCGCCCAACCAAATTCTTTGAACGCACTGGGGATAGTTTGACCGTAGATGTGCGGTACGCCATAGGTGTCCCAAAGTATCTGATTAGATTTAGGGGTACTAAAACTTTGGCTGCCAGCAATTAAGACAAAAATTAGACTAAATGTAAAAGCTAGAGCCTTAAATAAATAACGCTTGTACCAAGCAAGGAAAAAAATCGACGGCATTTTAGTTTTTTGACCCATTAACTACTTCGGCTGAGTCGCAATGCCTAACTTCACTCCTGGCACTGTGCGTAACTCATCCATCACTGTAATTACCTGACCATGTACCACCGCGCGATCTGCATTGACGATCGCTAGTAATTCCGGCTTATTTCCTTTCAATGCTTTAACTCGCGTTGCTAGTTCGCTGACTTCAACTCTTTGGCGATCGAGGGACACTTTGCCTTGCTCGTCAATGGTCACCGTCAACTTACTTGGGGTTTGATTTTGCTGGGTAGCGGTCTTCGCACTTGGTAGATTTACAGGTAGACCCTCCGAACGAGTTAAAAGCAGGCTGGCTAAGATGAAAAATGTCAAAATTGCAAAAACAACATCAATCATCGGAGTAAGGTTAATCTCTGGCAGAGAATCGTTATCGTCACTAGGCACATTCATTACTTTCTCCCCTGTCCCAAACTTTTTATTCCTACATCTATTTGTCGATCTTCGTACCGAAACAAGTGCAATACCTCTAGCTGGTTGCCGTACTCGTGAATCAAAGCTAACTGTCGCTTATACAAACCTCGGAATGCGCCGTAAAAAAGGAGGGTTACAAAAGCAACTACCATGCCAGAGGCTGTAGAAACCAAGGCTTCGGAGATACCCGCCGTTACTTGTCCAACTCCTTCACCACCTGTATTACCAATACTGAGATTAGCGAAGGTGCGAATTAAACCCAAAACCGTACCTAATAAGCCAAGTAAAGGAGAGCCTGTAATGATTGTGGAAAAAACCGTATTAAATCGCTGTAGTATCGGCAATTCTGCCTGCGTTGCCCCTTCTAGAGCAAGGCGAAAGGCTTGGGGAGGGGCATAATCTAGCTCTAGGGCTTCTAAAAAGATGCGAACAATAGGCAAATCGCCATTTTGTCGCAGCTTGGATAAAACAATCTCTGAACCATCGCGGTAGGCAGCTAATACATCGCGCACTACACGACGTTGCCGTTGGTTGATCTTGTACCAAAACAAACAGCGTTCAATAATTAGCGCGATCGCCATCAACGAAAATGCCAACAGGGGATACATGACAATCCCTCCGGCAACAAATATTTCACTTATGCCCATAACATATCTCTAGCCCTATTCTTAACCGATGGTCAGCCTGCTGGATGACTTTACAAACTGATAATGCTTCTCAAGTGAGATTAAGTTAAATGAGAATTAATGTCAAGCAATTTGATTGCTAGTTTGCAAGAAAAGCTACAAATATATATTGTGTTTTGCTTGACTTTTGCTCTATTACGTTTTAATGTTTAGCTCAATTAGTGCAAAATAATAGCGATAGAGTATGGGCTTTTCTAACATAGCTGCCCAACAGAGAGAAAAAGCCGCCGAAACTCTCAAGTCTTCTCTGGCTCTCGGTCTGATTGGCTCGGTAGGGTTACATATTGGAGTATTAGGGTTTGGTGTTAGCAATTTTTTGGACAAAGTAAGCCCATTGAAAGATAAGCCAATGGAATTGACCCTAATTGAACCACCCACTTTAGAAATAGAAAAACCCGTTGCGGAAACTCAAAAAAAATCGTCGCCTAGCTCTAACAGTAACGAAACCCCAAGCGTGGTGTCTGCACCTTCATCTATAGCGAAGCCCTGCGTGCGCGCTTGCGCTATCGCACCATCTTCACCATCGGTTGTTGCTCAAAAACCACCTAAACCCTTAACAAATATTACAAAAAAGCAAGTTGTTGAGAACTCAAAGACACTACTTCCACAGCAAAAAGCAATCCAAACTCCCAAAGAAATTACCAGATCCCAGCCAGCACCAGTTGCGAAGATAACTACACCCTCAAAAATTGCTACAGTGCCAAAACCTGTTATTACATCTCCGTCAGTTGCAGCAGTTAGTCCGAAACCAATACCAACTTCAATAGCTCCAGATCGGCAGCAAAGCAATCAAGAATTACGAAGTTTACTTGCAAGTACCAGAAATACACAGCAAAAACCAAATAATACCGATGCAGGAAGTAATCTTAGTAGCTTAAGCGATCGCTTAAGTAGCAGTCCTAATGGTTTACAGAATCAAAACGGAAATGGTGCGGTAGATAGCACAGCTAAAGGTAGTGGCATAGCTGGGGGTTCTAGCAGTGGTACAGGTAGCACTCCTAATAGAACAGGTGGTAGTTCTAACGTTGGTACAGGCGGCGCAAATAGTTCTGCAAGCGGCTCTAGAATTGGGAGAGGAAATAACCCCAGTAATAGTACGGCAAGCGGCTCTAGAATTGGTACGAATAACAGAAGTGGCTCAAATGTAGCTACAGGAGCGCAGAATGTTAGACCAAGAAATGCCCAGCCAGGATCTAGTAGCAATGCAAATGCTAGTTCCGGTGGTTTAGCTTGTCGCACTTGTAGCAAGCCAAAGTATCCAGATAAAGCACGGCGGCGAGGATTGGAAGGTAAAGCAGAAATTAACGTTGATGTTGATGGCAAAGGAAATGTAACTAAAGTACGCCTAGCACGTTCTAGCGGTCACTCCGAACTAGATAAAGCAGCCTTAGAAGAAGCAAGTCGTTGGAAATTTAAGACTCCAAACGGGGGAAAACGCAGCGTTTCTGCTAAAGTAGACTTTGCAATTGAGGGGTCAGAGCGATCACGCAAACTCCGAGAACGCCGCAAACGCCGACCCGCCCAGTCAAGACGCGCACCGATAGAAAACGCCCGCTCCAATCCAGCTACGGAGACAACAAACACACCTACACCAACTCGCAGAATTAGACAGAGACAGCAAAACTCAAGTCCATCGCCTCGTCGCCCTCAAACAGCCGCCTCTCGGCGCGTAGATACCTTACCACCACGTCGATCGGAAGATGCCGCCCTGCCTCGTCGGCGCGCAAGAGCCTCAACAAGGCGATCGCCACAGCAAGCTCCCACTACTAATCAAAGGGCGCTCGGTCAATCTCTACGCCGTCAGCGCCAAAGCTCTAGCCAGACTAGACTGCGGCAGTCCTTACGCCAATTCAAACAGTCTCAACCTACAGATAATCCTAACGATTAGTGGCGTTGCTGAAATTGTAAAAAAATGTTTGCATCCCAACTAGCAGAGCAAAACTTTTTTTGACAATTAAACCATAAAGAACATTAACTGCAAAATTAACAGGACTGCGATGGCGAGAATGCTCGATTTGGGAAATATTTTTGAGTTGGTCAATGATAGTCGATAGGGGTCGAACGTTTACGAGCTAAAAGCTTGTCATTCAGATGCATCAAACGATTCTTCATATTGCGACGTGGCTTGGCAAAAAACTCAATTCCTAGTTCGTGAAATAACTGTTGCGCTAAGGATTGAGGCGCATAGCCCCGGTCGGCGAACACTTTACCAAACAGAGAACGCAGTAGATCGGCGACTGGTTTGCGGTCGTCAGTATTCCCTGGAGTGATTTGTAAATTTAGTAGTTCACCTTGCTCATTAACTACTAGATGCAACTTGAAGCCAAAGAACCAATCCACGGAGGTTTTGCCACGAGCAGCCAAGTTGTTGAAGGCGCGATGTTGGGAAATCCGACGATTATGGCAGACTTTTAAAGGCGTTGCATCGATGAAACTGATGCCTGTGCATTGACCAAAACAGCGGGTGAGATAAACACACAAGGGAACTAATTTCGAAGATATCCATTCCACAAACCTCTGTTAGCTGGGTAATCTGGGAAATTCTTTGTGCCAGTAAACGCTCACGTAGTTAATGTAGTAATGCTTGAAATTACGGTAGTGAGGCTGATGAAAAGCCACCAAATATGTACGAAGTCACACACACTAAGGCTAGCTGCCAAGGAGATTGGTCGGGTTGTCCCCGTACTGAAAATAAGTCGGTAAAGTCTTCATCTATGTAGATACTGCCCAAGGTGTCCCGAATCTGTAGATAAATATTTCCTTTGGGAAAATGGGAAAAGCGGATTGGGCTACGGCGACCGTAACGTCAGGTACCGGAGGAATATTTTGGGGCTTCATCGACATGGGATACCTCTAGCTATTCATAGATTGTTGCTTTGATCTTACTCTTGTGCGATTGTTGAATCCCACCAAAAAATTACCTTAGCCAAACTGTCCCTCCTTGTGAGTTTGATTTGACTATATTAACCCGGCAATAATTGAGGGTACATTTGTTTAGGCAGCATAAGCAATGAATGGATGCTGGAAATACTTGACGATTCGAGCAGGTAACTTTTGGAGTTTGAATAGGTGTGACCGTAGCC
>Ga0068628_1001241_pt1 | contig 10407 bp, 5 predicted proteins | sample InSIn2gowninarea_FD_77431 | JGI IMG/M metagenome (GOLD analysis project Ga0068628, IMG submission 77431) | Clean room microbial communities from NASA Spacecraft Assembly Facility at Jet Propulsion Laboratory, Pasadena, California, USA -... ... | reverse complement strand
TCTGCAGGTGGATGATCCACATCATCAGGAGGCTCCTCCTCCTTTGGAACTAAAAGTTCCTTATCCCCATGCAACTTAAGCTCCCTCTCAAGTGGCACTCGCATGGCTCTCTGCTCATCAAACTTTAGATCCCTGCGCACTACGGTCCTCTGACTGGCAGGCAGAAACACACGATAGTTGTGGGGTGTATCTGTGTACCCCACAAGTATCCCCAACTCAGTTGTTGGTTCTAGCTTCTTCTGAGCATCTTTGGTCACATGACAGAAAACTGGTGATCCAAAGATGCGGAAGTGACTCAAATCTAGTCGCTTCCCTGAAAAAGCCTCCATAAGTGTCTTCATCCCGAAAATACGATGAGGACTTCTGTTCTGAATGTACATTGTTGTATTGCATGCCTCAGCCCACAGATGAAGTGGTAGGCCTTGGTCATGCAACATCACTCGAGTTGATCCCACAATAGATTTGTTCTTCCTTTCGGCCACCCCATTCTGTTGTGGGTTATGGGGTGCCATCAGTTCCCGTTTAATTCCTTCTACTCAACAAAAGTATTTAAGCTGCTGGGAAATATACTCTCCACCGTTGTCGCTACGCAAGGCTTTTATTTTCTTCCCAGATTCTTTCTCTGCCGAGGCTTTAAACTCACAAAACCTTAAGAAGGTTTGATCCTTCTTTTGCATAAAGTAGATCCAGCATCTACGGGAAAAATCATCAATAAAAATAACATAGTATCTTTGTTTAGCGGTGGAGGCTAGAGAGGATGGTCCACATACATTTGAGTGAACTCGCTCCAGGATTGCTATAGCTCTACGATCCTGATCTTGAAAGGAAGATTTCGCATACTTACCCAGGGTGCATCCTTTGCATGTGTCTATTTGCTCCAGTTTTCCCTTGGGTAAGCCGGTAGAAATTTGTTGCATGATCTTCAAGGCCCCGTGATGTAAGTGGCCCAGTCTTCTATGCCATAGCTCACCAAAATCTTGGCTTTGCACCACCTCTGCTTTGGAATTCAGTGCAGCACAGTCATCTACCTCCAGCTTGTAGAGATTCTTTACTTGAATCCCTATTCGCTTGGTCTGTTCGGTGTCGATATGCCTTAGAAAAACTTTTCCTTTACTAAAGACTACATCATAGCCTTTATCTTCTAGCATAGAAACAGACACAAGATTCTTTTTCAAACCTGGTACATACTTAACAGCAGATAGGTTGAGAGGAGCACCATGCTCCCTCTGAAACACAACTATACCTTCACCTGAGACACAGTATTTTCCAGCGTTGCCCATCTCGATTGGCATCTGGAGATAATTCTCCTCCAAGGTACTGAAAAGAATCTTGTCACCCGACATGTGGACAGAAGCTCCACTGTCCAGGTACCAAACACATCCCACCATGGATGAAACCATGCATGTGATAAGCGATAAATTCAGCTCAAATTGTAAAGCTAGTGTATCACCATCAGATCCCTTTGAGGAACCCTTCTTGGATTTCTTTTGCGGACAATTCATAGCATAATGGCCCAATTCATGACAGTGAAAGCATCGCACCTTCGACTTGTCAACCTTCTTCCCACCATGAGAATATTTGGATTGGGATGCCTTCCCTTTCCCTTTCTCAGCTTTACTCGCTAAAGCTAGATTTTCTTCATCATCTTGTTTTGATGAAGATCCATCCCTGGTGCTCCACCTTATCTCCTCTTGCTTAGGTCCGACCAAAGTCGTTCCCAATCTGGCAGTTTCTCTCTTCCATTAACCGAGTCCTGGTAGCTATGCTAGCTCTTAGGAAGATCGAGGAGTGCTAGACTCACCATGTTGTCATCAGCAGTCACGACTCTTACACTTGCAAGCTCATCCCTGCAAGTGGTGAGCTTGTTCAAGAACGTAGAGATTGTGTCGCCCTTTTCGCACTTGATCTTTCGAAGTTTTTCCTTCAGCGCCAGCTTCCTTTGATCGCAGTTATTCTGATAAAGATCTTTCAATGTTTTCCACATCGAAAATGGAGTCCCCTTCCCATGGAGGCTCGAGACTATGTGATCTCGAACTCCCTCCAAGAGGATTCTCCTTGCTCTAGCCACACACTTTTTCCATTCCGCCAGTTGAGTAGCATCAATCAGCTTCTGGACTTCTTGATCAATGAAGTCCTTTAGGTCGTTATCTTCTAATACTGCCTCCATGCAATCCTTCCAGGCTATATAATTCAAACTGCCATCAAGGGCATATTCAAGTCTAAATCATTAAATGCCATTGGTGAAATAGATGTGATAAGAACTCAATTCAATATTCAGAAACCAAACTTCATACTTCTCTTGCTTGTATATTGTTCTTCCTTGATCACCTTTGCTCTGATACCATGTAGAAATTTCCCACTATAGATCACCTGGTAATGTGATGTACTAAAGCAAAACACTTGATCTACTTCTACAAACAATTTAGAGAAAGCTTAATCGAACATGAGAAACATCAAGCATGAATAGATATAACTGAGAATGAGAAGTAATCAACCATAACACAGAAGATATATCACTAGGGAAAGCACCAACCTAAAACCCCAACTCTGTATTGTCATACAAGTGGAAATCTTGTTCAAGTTACAAAAAGAATCAGCTCTCAAGCTATCGTTCTCTCTCTGCAATAAAACAATACAACTCACAGATTCAATAGACATAGAATATATCTTCCTCAAGCCCTCCAAGCCTCCGATTTCTTTGCGCAGTTTTGATTGGGGTCCAATGATATCACATGTGTGAATTGGCCTCATCACACTCACTGTAACCTCAGGTACAACTGCGCAATCCATAAGGAATAATATTCCTTTTGCATGCAAGGAATATTCACCAAGGAATATCCTAGCAACTGATAGTACATTATCCCTCCATATGATCTCAACTAGGTCTCTGATTGAATGACATGCATGAGTTATCCATGACTGAATCTTCAGTTATCTGAATTACAATAGTTACATGCATGCAAGCATTAACTAACTGAACTCTCATTAATTTAACAAACTGTTAAACAAATCTAACTGGACTTGACTAAGTTAAACTAAGTCAACTAATTACAACTCAATATTACAACTCATCCTTATCTCTTTAACTGAAGGTTAAACTCCTCAATCAAAGGAGAAATTGTTGCATGTCCTCACATAGACTTCAAGTTTGATTTTCCTTAACTAATTAACTCAAGATAAATTAATTAATTAATTTCCAAACTGTCGTTGATATCAAATTCGAATTTTACTTCCCATGTTTATTCCAAGGACTGACTATATTAAGAAGGGATCCCGAAATGCTATTTTTAGCACTTTCACTTTTCACCCATTGTTTCTAAGATCTCCAATGGCCGAACTGCTATTTATAGCTCGACTATTTATAGCAGTGGTATTTTTAGCATTTCTTGTTGCAAATCTCAACATAAAATTCAAATTTGGTTTACCCAATTGAGTAAAATTTAGGTTTCATAAAATGGAATGAGACAATAATAACATATTTATTGTTGGTAAAGTATCCTATCCTGATTTAGACTGACCAATAAATTGACAAAGCGAAAATTGAAGGTTCTTATATAGCCACATGATACCTCAGATAATGCATGGCGCATAGCAACACATGGCAATCATGTTACTTCTCTTCCTCGTACTCCAATCCCTATAATACCACCATTGCAGTTACATCCCCAAAGAATGGAATGAAAGATTAAAAACAAGCCAGTTACAACCACAATGGGTATGTGCTCCCTTGTAAAAACATGGTGGAGGTGGGGTTGGGATGTGGCGTTATCAGTCCCCCTACCGCTCATGCTCCCTTCAACAATCTCTTTTTCCAAACTCTTTCGAATTCTTTCCATCAATCACCCGCCCATAGCATGTTTGGGGAAAGGTAGTTCTCATCACAAGAGCGTCTTTGGGTACGTGCCAGGTGAATTTATAGTGATGGTGAAACTTTATCAATACATTGATGCTGAAAGTTATTTATTTATTTATTTTTTATCTTTTATTTTTTTTGGAAATGTAATGAGGAAACAAAGTAGTTGATAGTGAAACGGGTGTATATTGACAGCACATGGCATGGGAGTATGCGAAGGGAGGTACAAATATGGTGGTGGCGAGGCAACAATTGACTAGGGGAAGTAGCCAAAGAATGCAAGGCTTATGGTGCACAGAGTGTTGTTGTTTTCCCGACTAATTTAACCAAACCCTAAGATTGCGAGAGGCTTGTGGAATTCACAGTTTCCACCTTTTGATGGCATATGGATTTCTTGTATTTTATCTTTGTTTATTGATTTGTGTAGTGTCATCACTCATTCTAATTTACCCAACGTAGACTCATTATTAAAGGAAAAAAATAAAATATCCAAGATGAGTCCTGTTTAAAAAAGAAATCCAGTAGAATAGATTCATCATCTTAACTCTAGTAATATAATTGCAAAGAGGTTTTGATTTCAGTTTTGTTATTTCCCCAAATGTTTAACAAAACAAGGCTCAACACCTAAGCGGTGCTAAGAGATTACCACCTTAAACACCCATTCCATGGGCCTTGAATATCACTTAAAACATACTCAAACCACCATGAACCCAAGTAGATTGAGAGCCCTGACCTTTGACCATTGCACAAACTTGCTTGGGTGTTGGTCCCACTTAATTAGTTGCTTAGTAGCGACCAATGGAGAATAGATACCCCAATTTTCACCACGCTCTTCATACTTTACATTGGATTTCAGGCGCTTATCAGTGGCATACATGAGATTCAAAGGAACCAAAGATGAAAGGATGTAAATTCTTGGTTCTATGAACAAATGGAATCCCTTACGATTGCATATTTAAGATATCCCAAATGGACAACCCATATCGAGGATTGTTTAAAATGGCAGAAATATCATTTCTCTGCTTAGTACTACTTCTGATAATTTAATATTGAATTTGGGACAAGGTTGTTTTCTCTTTTGCCATCTTTTTATCTCATACTGCAATAGGATGTTGAATGAGTTACATTGTTTTTCTAATTTGCATTTCATTGTTGCTTGGAATGTAGCTTTACTTTAATAGAAGCATAGAAACTTCAATTACATCCTTCTAATTGTAAGTTGAGTGCTTTGAAACGCACAATTTTTAATTTAAGCATTATATTTTGTCACTTACCAGACATGTTCCCTAGGATTCCTTCTTTGAAATCTCCAATTCTCTATATTTATCCCCGTTATTTATTAATTAATTTGGTTGATAAGCCTTTTCTCAAAGATGAAACCATCTTAGACATTTGAAACATATAATTTTTAAAGTTCAAATGTGATAAAATATGTTTGAAATCAATATGTATGATTCAATCACCTTTTTACCTATAAATGAAGTACAATATGGTTTGGAATTGTGCAACATATCCTTGAGATTTAAGTAATTTTTTAGGTGGATTTGCTCATATGAGTATTTTTATTGTTTTACTTATCCACTAAATTGTGAGAAAAGTATTGTTATTATTATTATATGCAAGTTTTTTTTTTTTTTTGGCTAAATTTCCAACTTTAAATAATACTAGGGTTTGTTATCCTTTGACATATTGGGGTATTAACTAGAGAATTGATTCACTTGTGATTTTTATCACAATCAATAATTCCAGAGATGAGATCTATGGTTATTTAGGGATATTTGCCCAAGATTATTTCTAGTGTTTACTCCATTGACCCTCATGATGTCAAATTTTTATGGATATTTTACTAGATAGTGTTGTGCTTTATGCCCTACCTCTCATGTTTGCTGCAATTGATGAAACTACAACCTGCTTGTACTAAATTTTAGAGGCTTGAAAGTTCCTACTCACGATATTCAATTTCTTAGTAAACAAAAGGTTCTTATTCTATGAGAAGAAAAGATTAGAATGCAACCATTGAAGACACCAATCCTACATGGTAAGAAGATGGGGCCCCACATTGTATGGGATGCTAATATATGACACAATAACTCATGGGCATACAAAAGTCTTTGTTGGGGGGATCTAGTTAGGAGGTTTGTTAAGTCCAGTTAACCATTAGTTAGTTTTGTGATCATTAACAACTAGCGAAGAGCTACACAGAAGACAAAAAAAATCCTTAGCTCCATCAAGTGAACCCTAATATACACACATATGAAGGAGTGAATCATCTGCATAGTAGTTATTAACCATATCTGAACAATTAGGGACAAAGATACCTCATATGTAATCCTTCATTTTAATAACTTACATAAGTAACTCAAAGCATCTAAGTTCAACACATAGATGCATGGAACCAAAGGAAACCGTTGTTAGATAGACCAATGTAGCATAATATGTGGAGATAGGGAGTGAATCAATAAAATAGAAGTAGAGGGATTGGGGACAGAGTGTTTACAATTCCAACACAATTCAGACCAAATATGTGGAGACAGGGAGTGAATAAATAAAATAGAAGTAGAGGGATTAGGAAAATAGTGTTTCCCATCCCAACATAACTCATACCAAATCCTAAACAACTCAACATTTAGCGATAAATAACTGACCAATCCAATTATATGCTTTGTCAAAGTTAATTTAAAGAAGAGGGATTGTTGATTAATGTCCTTAGCTCTCTACATAGCCTCCCATGCTGAGATCATTGTATCTATGATAAATTACCCCTGCAAAAACCTACTTTCTCCATCTAAATAATTTTCCTAACAACATAACATGCCCGGACAGGAACTATAGCCTTGGCCATGATCTTGTAAGCTATGAAGCTACAATTATCAATGTGATAGTCTACCATCCCCTATAGAGTCTACAATTAAGCACACGTGGAAAATACTTTTGAAGCAAAGTAATAGAAATCATTCCCCACTATGTCCCACATCACCTTGTAAAACAAACAAACAAATCCATATATTCCAAGGGATTTCACATTTTGCATTAAACAAAGGGCAAAAAATGGCTCATATTTCATAAAATCCCCATCTAATTTATCACACCCTCTAATGAAGAATTTGTGCAAGACCACTTGGTAATATAAGCTCCTAATAGCCACAACCAAATATGATAAAGCACTAGGAGATTTTTTCTTCTTCTAAAGTGAAGTCCAAACATACATTTAATCTCATTTGGATCCTCTTCAAGAGATCCATTAGGTTGATGTACGCCAAACACCCTATTAGTTACCAATTTATTCTTTATCAACTTATAGAATATTTTGGAGCCCTCGTCCCTCCTAAATCCATTATAATCAGGAGAAAATCCGAGCTCCTCTAACAATGTGCTCCTCCTCTCTATGTACCGCCAAATATAAAAGGGTTGCATCCTTTTGTAGATTAGTGCTATTAATAAACTCCATAAAAATATTAACCTTCTCCAATCATTGTCTAGACTCCCATAACACCTAACGATGCTTGTAAGCCATCATTTTAAGGAAAATTACCTACATCTTGGGATCATTATCCCTCTTGCATTCCAAGAAAGAAGGGATAACTTCATTCAAGGAAGAGAGGTTCCCATGGATATTCAACTAGTTTCTAAATGATACATTCCCTAAAGAAGAGTCCCCAATATGACAAGAAAGGACCACAACTTTCTTGAAGGACTTCACCTAAGGTGCAATGCTCATTGTTATATTTGTTTTTTCCCAAGCAAATGGGAGGCAAGGATTCCTATCATTTGTTGGACTTTACCTACCAACCGACATTAACATTGATACTCTAAATTTAGCACTTTCCCCTACAAAAGAATAAGGGACAATGTTATAGTTCAGGATATTATTATCATGTCCCACTACCATTAGTATAGGGCTTAAGCAAGGGCCCACTACCTTTGGTCAGTTTCCATAAATAATTGACAAAGTGATGTCCTCGAATGTAGGTATTGTCAAAGCAACCATATGTGTATCTTAGAGGCATTTGATGTAGGTCTCCAATTGGGGTGGTTAGAAATGAGTTGATCTTGTGCTTGATAAGCAAAATAATCTTTGGGAAGATTAAGGTACTTAACCTTATGCTAACAAGAACCACTTCAACAAAAACCCTTAGGTTGGAATGCAAGCATTCGCTTGATTGAAAGCAAATTATTGCTAGTTTGAATGTAGATATAGTGATTCAAATGGTCGATGTCATTTAGGAAGAGAACATTGATGGATCCTCAAGAGAATTATTACTTGAAAGAAGGATCCCATCTGATTGTCCAATTTTCAGGGGAATGTGGGTGGTATCAAGTTTACTAAAGCTAATGCAGAAAGTGTTTGTGTTGTTGGAAAACCTTTATTTGAAAATGGCTATGTGTCATCTTAGAAGGAGCCCTCACTTCTCATTACTCATGCTTTATTGCTCTCTTTTCCCACACATCTTTGTCTTCTAGTTATTGTTGTACATGCTAGTTCATTTTATTCAAGATATTCATATTTCATATGCATTAAATCTATATTTCACTGCTTTGAATATTTATGCCTCTCTAACCTTAGGGGTATTTAACTTAGTGGATCCTCACATTGCTAAGTCTTTTAATTTAGAGAATTGATGCTTCAAATGTATATGTGCTCTAAATTACACCTATATACTCTAGTAGATTCATAAGTTTTAGGGGGTTCACTTAGTAAACCTATGGAATAATACCTTCACCAATGTGACATTATTTGCTAAACCCTTCCTTGTAGACCTTTCTAATTGCTCCCCCACTGCCCTATTTTCACTAGGTTTCTAATTCGCGATATTTTTCATACCCCTTGTATGTTGGTCTCAATATATTGACCACTTGTCGCCTACTAATCATCTTTATGCTTCCTCCTTTCTATACATTCACAAACCACTATAATTTTACTTGTTCAAGTTACACTTAGACTAGATCAAGCTTCCTCTCCACCTTCCTTCTAAAGTCCATATATCTACACCCATAGATAGATTAAAATACACATCCAAATTACCTATATACATAGATATATTTAAATACCCTTCACACCCTTATTACCAAGCCATATATTGCTAAACTTTTAAATAATTAAACAAACTCCAATATGAGTGGACATGGTAGAGTATTGCCTAACTAGTGCAATCCCTCTATTGCAAGTATGTAAGGTCTAAAGGTCCTTATATACTTTTGATTGATGACATACTACACTCTCTAGTTTGTAGTCATGTTCTTGATTGTACAATGCAATGGTTTTTTGGTTGGAGTACTCTCCTAAAGGCAATCACCTATTACTATTTTGTTTGAAAATATGTGGTTTTGCCTTGTGATCTTTGTTATATAGAAATCCATTTCAACACTATTACTATATCCTATTATCATAACATTTATTTATTCTTTGTAGTTATTCCATGATTATCACTTCACTATAGTATTACATAGTTTATGATACATAAATAAAAATATTAAAAATATTTAATCCATTTTGCTTATTATTAGTCTCATTAACACACAAACTAAATGCCAAGTGACATCTCACATACAAAGGTGCTTTGTCTAGGATTTCTTCTCCAAACTAATAAATATAGTTACATCTTTCTCATTCTATCCCTTAATATCATCTAGTATTTATGCATCTTATTTAATGCCAAGTATTATTGCCTAATATTAATACCTAAATAACAACTCACATACGAAAAAAACTCGGGATTTCTTCTCCAAACAAATAAATCTACTTGCATCTTTTCATTCCATCACTCTAACATCACTCAATATTATATATTGTTTGTGCCTCTAATTTAATACCGAGTATTATTTCTTAATAGTTACACCAAAGGTGTTCTCTTTGAGGGGTTGGGCTGGGCAAACACTATTTGCCCCAGCCAATCCCTACACTGCATTTTCGTCGTCTTCTAACCAATTGAAATATGACACATAGAAAAAAGTGCACTGACAGAAAAGTATGATTTTTATCATCAATGAAGGGGAACTTTGACATGAAGGATTTGAATGAATTCCCATCACATATTCTTCTTTTCTACTATGTTCCTAGAAGAGGCGTAACCTTGAATAGTAAGGTTGACGAGAAAACTGGAAAGTCGATAGTTTGTGATTTGGGGTTTCCATACAGTTGAACAATAAGAATTTGAACAATTGGTGATTTTCGGTGTAGAAACATAGAAAAGACAACGATGAATCTAGCGGTTTCATTGTTGAGATCGATGTCTGGGAAGCATTTGTCCTTCCGCAATAATCTTCTTGAAATTGTTGGAACAATCCGAGGCATACAAATATTAAGAGATCCACTCCTTTGGGTTTGAAAGTAATCACACCCTCAAATGCTTTTGCTGACTTCACTCTTTATAATAAAGAAGATTTGGAAAACCATTATCTAATAAATGCAATACAGGGGCAACAAGTACATTGGTTGTTGTTGGAGAAATAGACTGTGATTCTTTTCCATCTGATGCAGCTTCTTTTGTATGGTTTCAAATGAAAACGAACATAAAAAACAACACGTTAAATAAACATTAAATAAAACCTTACTA
>Ga0068628_1001235_pt1 | contig 10420 bp, 10 predicted proteins | sample InSIn2gowninarea_FD_77431 | JGI IMG/M metagenome (GOLD analysis project Ga0068628, IMG submission 77431) | Clean room microbial communities from NASA Spacecraft Assembly Facility at Jet Propulsion Laboratory, Pasadena, California, USA -... ... | reverse complement strand
CAGCAACATGGAAAAGATTACGCAGAGACGTTCATGCCAGTCGCATGGATGGAGACATTGCACATAGTTGAATGGGGTGCTGAAACAGGAAGTGTATGTTGCACAACTGCTTGGTTATGAGATTGAAGGCCAAGTAGACAAAGTATAGCGGTTGAGGAAAGCTCTTTATGGATTGAAGTAAGCATCGCGCACATGGTACAACAAGATAGATGCTTACTTGTTGGACAATGGTTTCGACAAATGTGACAGTGAGCCTACTCTCTACATCAAAGAAAGCAAAGGTAAGATTCTCATTGTCGTCTTATATGTAGATGATTTGATTTTTACAGGCGGCAATGATTTCCTCGTCGTTGATTTCAAACAAGTCATGAAGAGTGTGTTTGAAATGACTAGCCTGGGATTGCTAAGATAGTTTTTGGGCATAGAAATGAAGCAAACAAAAAATGAAATTTTTATCTCTCAAGCAAAGTATGTGGCAAAAATTTTGGAGAGGTTTAAAATGCATAACAACAAGTCTACACCAACTCCAACTATCATAGGGTTGAAGCTGAGCAAAGAAGATTTCAACAGCAATGTCAATCCAAGATTATACAAAGGTGTGATAGGAAACTTGATGTATTTGACTGCCACTAGGCCGGATATAATGTATGCAATAAGTTTTGTGTCAAGGTTCATGGAGACACCGAAGAAGACACATTGGCAAGCAGCGAAAAGGATTCTGAAGTATGTCAATGGGACAAAATAATATGGTTTTTTGTACAAAGAAACAAGTGATTTCAAGCTCGTTGGTTACGCTGACAATGATTGGGCGAGCAACGTCAATGACAGAAGAGCACATCAGGAAATGTTTTTCATTTGCATTCCAAAGCCATTTCATGGGCCTCCATGAGTCAACCAATAATGTAACTGTCAACAACAGAAGCTGAATATGTCATAGCAGCAACAACAATGTGTCACGTAGTTTGGATGAGAAGGATGTTGAGGGATTTTCGTCATGACCAAAAGGGCATGACAACTATTTTTTGTGACAACACCTCAGCAATTGCATTGTCAAGAGTTTTGTCTTCCACAAGAGGACCACGCATATTGATGCTAAATATCATTTTATTAGAGATTTGATTAACAATGATGAAATTTTGTTGCAGCACTGCAGGTCATAAGAACAATTTGCTAACATCTTCACAAAGCCATTGGCATGTGAAATTTTTTTATATCTCAGAAATTGTTTGGAAATTGTAAATGGAGGCAATTGTGATTAAGTGGAAGTGTTGGAAATAAAAATCCCAACCACTACAATAAACAACCTGACAACAACGATACTTGTCAGACTTATTGGGAGTGTTGGAAATAATAATCCCAACCACTACAATAAACAACCTGACAACAACGATACTTGTTAGACTTATTTTAAACAACCTGACAACAACGATACTTGTCAGACTTATTTTTTGCAGCTTGTGTGATACCCGGGACATTATAAATACTTTGCTGTAATTATTTTATTACTGTATTTAACTATAAAAAAGAATTGATGGTTATTTGAATTTAAGAATATTTTAATTGACCATGGAATATTTCTTGAAGTCCTTTTTTTTTTTTTAAAGAATGGAGGCTAGCAACTTTCGAGAAGGGAAGTTCGAGAAAGCAGGCAGTTGCTGAAAAACAATCCTAACTGCCTACCTTAACCGAAAAGAAAAACACCTCGAGGCAAGGAGGAGGGGGGGGAAGGAGGCAAAAAAAATATGCGCTATAGGGACAGGCAGAGGACGAAAAATGAGGCTAAGTCTGGTAAGGATCAGATAGCCAAGCACTGAGTGTGTTCTTGCTGAGGATAATGATTCGGCAAGGGAAAGCTAGGGGGGAGACTCTGGTCTTGAAAGACGGGTCTCACGGTTGGGTGGTCAAAAAGAGAGAAGTAGCAGGAATCTAGGTGAACCTCTAAGGAGTCCTATTCACTAGGCGGAGACCAGGTAAGTAGGAAAAACCACTTGGATATCTGTTAAATAAACTGCTAACTTTTCTGGTAGCAAATGTGTTAAACATTTTATATGTAACTACTCAGGGAATGGATGAAGGGGTCTATTTTATTGATTAATAACAGTTAACTGTGCATAGATAGTGTTCTATTATCTCTCTGTTAAAATGCAAAAGAAGAAATTAGAGAAATAGGTAGAGGCAGAAATAACCCTGAGTGAGGGAACTTGAGAACAGTGATTAGAATCTGTGGCCTACTCATACAAACCCCTCAGGAATAATGAATAACCTTAGGCTCTAAAATCTACAGTTCACAGTAGGAAAGATAAGAGTACCATCGATAACATAAAATTAAAAATGTGATTACTCAAGCTTGAAACAAAAGTACCCTGTGCAATCGATATTTTTCTTTCCTAGGAGAAAAAATTCCTGCTAAAACTGAAGAAAGATTGTCATGCGGTTAAGGGAAATAGTAACAATGGGAATAAAATCATAAGCCTGGAGGGGGGGATTGACATTAAGATTTGGTATCGTTATCGATTCCAACTTGTGGTTAAATCCAGGCAAGAGACCCGGAAGGGTTTTATTAAATCTTGGTCGGGTAGAAAATTACAAGAGAGAGTCTAATAACAAACTGAGTGTGTATAAAATGGACAGTCGAAACTCTAGGATAAAAACCCTAGGTTCCCTATGGAAGCTTGTGCATCTTGAGGAGAGGCAAAGATAGTCATATTCAGGAAGCAAAGTAAGTAAAAAAAACCACGCCTCCCAGAATGGCAGTGCTCCGGCGAGGGGGACTGGGCCGTTAGGGAACTTCTTACCACGAGTTTTTGAATTGAACCAGATGGATGTCAAATGTTGAACGTATGTCTAACCATAGGCAGACAACGGTGGTTGTCCTAACCTGGTTTCAAGCCATCAAATAGTGACTAGTTATAATCCTAAGGAAACTTGGAAAATATCTCTACACAGGAAATGTTTTAATGATTAAACCCACCAGCAACGACCGTAAAAAAAGAATTATTTCGATGGTAATTCGACAGATTAGAGTTTGTTGGTTCCAACATAGCATACGCATAATAAAAACTCTAAATTCTTGGAACAGACTTCAACGAGAAACCATATATTAAACAAGTATTACAGAGCCATGATTGGAAACAGAAATACGATTGCCAATTCATAAATTGATACAGAAATTAGAAATCAAGTCAAAATCCCTGTTGGGAAACAGTATGCATGCGTCTTTCGCCGAGTAGAACTTATCAGGAAAACATAGTTCTGATACAAGTGCTCACATAACTAGGAAAGAGAAACGTAACCCAGGTATGCACAAAATCAAAATATCGAGATTTACTACAATTACATGGTAGATCTCAAAAGATGATCTATTAATACAATTAGATTCCAACCAAGGGAACTTTCGCCTGAATCTACAACAGTACAACCAAGCCTCGGCCAGAAGAGCCTATGGCTCCAAACTTTTACATTGTAAAGACTGTAGAGGGACTCTGTCCAGGCACGACAAGATCCTCTTTGCAGCTGAAACCAGAAGAAACAGAGAAGTGCTTTACAATCCTTGAGAAGAGCAAACCGAGGCAGTGAACTTCCCTTAGACAAGCCAAACCCGAGTTTAGAGTGCTTACCCAGCATTCCATGCTGCATGTATGCAACCCTGTCAGCAGCAGCTGATTCCCGATGCCAAAATGACCTCCTCTGGCTCCACCATCCATATTCCAACCGAAAACCTATAAACTAGAGGGAAAATTGTTAGGGTTTGGTCGAACGTTGTAAGCATGGAAACCAAATTTGCAGAGACAGAGCAAGAAAATTGTATGAGGCACCTACAGAACGACGTGTAAATTACCTGGAAGTGGGGTGGACTAGCTCCGACGCATCGAACCCTGGTTGCAGAAACTGGTTCGTGCACAAGCTGAACGTGGCAGGAGGCAGGCAAAGCGAAAATAAGCGTCCATGCAGAATGAGGGAAAAGAAGCATACCACCGAATAAACCATCACAAAACCCTAAGTCAGTGCTCAACCATTCGATTCATCACCCGCATTCCTGATCGTTGATCGCTAGAGGCACCTGAGGTACATGATCACCAATGGATATCAGCCCTTGCCACGCCACCATGACAAAGCAGGAAGTAAATGACTGGCCAGGTGGATAATGCAAATGAAACCAACTATTGGAGAAGTACCAACATACCAGGGTGATGGTACCATGGAAATAAAGGGAGAAGCAGTCAAAGCAGTGGCAAAATAAATGCATGGGTCAGATTATCGCTGGAAAGAGTTTCTCCGACTGCCAGTTCTAGCAGCCAAAAACAGGAATTGCATATGAAATTTTTACACAACGCTATTACATTAAACCATAGGTCTAAAGTTCACACTGTAAGGCTAACAGATAAATACAAAAAAAATTACTCCAACATATTTTATAGAAGGGAGATGTGACAAATTGGTATCAGAGCAAATTTTCCACACTGAGACCTCTGGAACAATATCGGAACAAAACATGTGACAACAAACACAACAAAACAAAAACAAAAAATTACGGTTGTTGCTGTTGCAATCTATTTATGCTTCACAAGGAAAACAGTTAATATTGCTAACCACTTTTCTTGTTTCATTTAAGGACAGGACAAAGGGGAAGTAGTGAGATAACAGATAGTAAACATGCGTAGAGCTGGCAGTGCTCCACATAGGTCTGTAGTAGGTTAGGGACTTGCAATAAACCCTAGGGACAACCCCGAACTATGGGTACAACTCAGTGAGGAGACGTGTAGCACGAACCTTGCAATATTGGAAACGGTACAGGAACTGAAGAATGAGATGGCTCGGTTATGGGAGGATAATGCACGATTGATGGTGGAACAAGAGAGGATTTTAAAAAGTCTATCTGACAGACAGAACCCACCACTAGCTGATCCTAGTGCAGAACAGCAGAGGATGTCAGAAGAACAAAACTATCATAGAGAGCCTGAAAGATCAGAAGAGGGAGAGGAGTGATCTGACAATGCATCTGAGCAGCGAACCTCAAAACACCAAAGAGTGGAACTGCAGGGAGAATTTCGCAAGATTAAGCCCCCACACTTTGATGGGGAGCGGGAGGAAGCAGCTTAAGCATGGTTAATTAATATGAACAAATATTTTCAGCTGTATGAATATGATCCTAACTTGAAGGCACGATTAGCTATCTTCCAATTACAAGGGAAAGCAACCCTGTGGTGGGAAGAAGTTAAGATCGTCAAGGGGGTAAGTGAACAGACCATAGCATGGGGGAAATTTCAGAAGTACTTCAAAGAAAGATATCTGACCGAGTGTTTCTACGATGAAAAGGCAAGGGAATTCCACGATTTGAGGTTGGGGCAACAGACTATGGACGAATTTATTACCCATTTTACTTCCCTGCTTCGCTATGTACGTTACATTAGAGAAGAGAAAGCTAAGGTGCAAAGATTTATTAGTAGTTTTCCCCTGTATATATGAGAAAGGATTGAGTTTGACAATGCTAGGATGATGGATGAAGCTATTCGCAAGGCCAGGATCTGCTACCAGCAAAATAAACAGAAAGGAGAAGCACCGAATAAAAGATGGAATGAAAAAAGAGGGAATAAGACAGCTGGGAACAGTAGAGGAAATCGCAGCACTGGAGGAAAGGGAATTGGCAAGGGACAAAATAGCAGAACCATATAGAGAGGCTCATTCAAAACCAAACCAGCCAGTGAATCCAGAGTGAGCGAACAGTCTACCAGAGTGGATGGTGAAGGGGCAGCCAAACCCCCAGTACAATGTTGGGGTTGTGGAGGGCCTCAGTACATCAAAAACTGTCCGTAGCGAAAGGGAAATGAACAGATATCTCAAGTCCAGGAAGCATCGACAGTCGGCGATGTGGGATGGAGCGTGTCAAGGATCAATGCAACCCTAGACGATCATCAAGCGGAATACTAGCCAACCATGGTGGAATTCGAAGGTAAAATTTCAGACCTTTCTATAGCAGTTTTAATTGACCCAGGAGCCACCGTAAGTTATGTTAGTCCGAAGGTAGTAGAACATTGTAAACTACAACCTGTTAAATTCAAGAACCCATGGTTAGTACAACTAGCTACAGGGGCCAAGAGGCATGTGCTAGCAAAAATTAATAACTGCCCTTTAACAATAGCAGGGCAGCCAATAGTAGCAGATTTAAATGTGCTTCCTCTTGGTTCATATGATCTTTTGATCGGAATGGACTGGTTAGAAAAGCACTGGTCCTTAGTGAATTATAAGATAAAGACCATTTATTATAGGAATGAACTTGGTGAGAAGCAGGAGATGCAAGGAATTAAGCAGCCAGTTCAGGGTCGACCAATAACTGCAACCCAATTGACAAAGTGTCTCAGGAAGGGATGTCAAATTTATGCGATTTAGGTGGGCTATGCTGATTCAAAGAATAAAACAGCCACGCTGGATAACATCTCTGTAATACAGGAATTTGCAGATGTATTTCCAGAAGATGTATTATCTAAGGTAAAATATTTTTGGGATCATACTAATAGTGCAGAAAAGTGGAGTACCTGGAGAAACATAGATTCCAGGAATGATAGCCCCTTGAAAACAAAAACAGAGGCACTTATGAAAATGTTGAAACAAAGGAAGATTTTATTGACAGGGGGGCAGGACCAACTTAGATGGGGCAACAATAATGAGGGTACCTTTAATCCAAAGGAAGCAAAAGGGATTCTCCTTGAGATGGATTCCCATGTTCTGGATAGAATCTGGCAGAACCTATGGAAGCATCAAGGGTGGATGAAGATCAAACTCTTCATGTGGTTGGTTCATCATAAGAAAATTTTGACTTAGGATAATATTAGGAAGAGGGGTGTTCTGGGGCCTTCCAGATGCTAGCTCTGTGATGCCCAAGAGGAGACAATGGAACACCTTCTCAATAGTTTTATTTTCACCTCCAAGTTGTGGATACATTTGCCACCATTTTCCAATAGACCAACGGGGACAAAGGGAGTATCATTAATACCCTAAACAATTGCAGACAAAACTTTTCTGATTACAAATTTCTTTGCTCTACTTGGGCTTTAATTCCAAGCTTCATTATATGGAATGTTTGGAAACAAAGGAACAAGAGAATCTTCAAAAATGAAAAGAGTCCCTCCCATCGCTTGTTTGAGTAGATCTTAAAACAGCTTAAGGAGACAGTTGGCACCACGGTGCATAATCCCCCTAAGAATCCACCCTTAGAAGATGAAATGAGAATTCTCAGTCAACTGGGTATACAGGGGCTTATTCCTCAAGGCCAAAATAAGAAAGTAATGAAAATGGATACTGAGTAGGATTTCTGGCATCCTCCCCTTCAATCTTTTTTGGAATACAACATTGATGGGGCCTCAAAAGGCAACCCGGGAACTGCTGGTTTTGGAGGGGCATTAAGGGATGAAGAAGGAAGTATTCTCTTCATCTTCCATTGCCATTTAGGAAGAGCCACTAACAACATGGCAGAATTAATGGCTATGGAGCAATGTTTAGATTTTCTGAAGCAAGGTAACTACCTAAATGTGATTATAGAAGCTGATTTTGAGTTAATCATTAACTCAATCAAGAAAATTAGTTGTGGAACAGTGTCGAAGAAATTATCAAAACATTGGAGGCTAATCCAGGTTTCCCAAAGAATTCAGAGTCACCTCCAAGGTCTTCACATAGTAACTTTCAACCATGCATGCAGAAAGGCCAATAGACTGGTGGATATTCTGGCCAACCAAGGAGTGAGCGGTACTGAATGTAGGGTTTCGATGGGTTGGCAAGAGTTGCCTCAAAGCAGACTAAATGCACTTTGTTACGACTAGGTGGATGAAGACAGGGAGGTCTTTGAATACAGAGCCAAGGAGTCAATTTCTAAATGATTTGATCTCATTATGATTCGTTATTTTTTTCATAGTCTGGTCTTTGGTCGAAGGCAGGCCATTGTCAGCCTCAGTAGCCCTTGTTAATACAAATTCAGAAACCCCCGTTGGATGTTTCTCGAATTTCTCAGTTTATTGGTTGGTTGACCAGGGGGAAGGATCAACGCCTTCCATGTGTTCAGGTATAGGTGTAGAGGAAATGGCGCGAAGGACCAGAATCCTGGATTTCACAACAGCCGTAATACCCCTGATTTTCCTTTTCCAGATGCAAAATTGCTTACTTGGTGGTATTTGGGTTATCGCAAGTCTCTCAAGTGGGAAGTGGTTTTAACGAATTAGCAACAATTCCGTTCATCTACCTACACATGTCATGGGGGCAGGATCGAATACTGCCTTCATCGCATGCTAATGTTCGGGGCTTTAGCTTAGTGCGATATTATCCTCACCCGTCGGATTTCGATGGGTAGATCTACAGACAGGAATGATCATGCATGTTGGTGGGGCCTGGTCGTTAAGAACCGAGCGTCTTTACAGTGCGTTATCCTCCTCTGTCATTGGATCAAGGGAGGAGAATGGATGGTAGTGATTAAAGAGGCAAGTTTGGTTGTTCAGATGCATCGGAGGAATCGTGGATTTTCGCATGTTCATCTACCCGTATGACCCAAGCATTGTCTATCTTTTGAGGGTTTTGAGGTTATGTTTATAGGGTTGGGGGTTCATGCCTTTGGCAGTTAGTGATTAGATTTTCCATGGTCCACAGTGCCTTGTGGGCAGTTGTAATTTATGTAAAATATTTTCTGTTTTAATGAAATAGAAGGAACGACTCTTGCTTGAGAAAAAAGAAAAGAAAAAGAAAAACAAATAGGAAATATGAATCAAATTGTTTTCGTGTAAATGCTTGGTTTGATGAGGAATGCAAAATGGCAAGGAAAACCTTGATAAAATTAGGCAAGGAGAAGATGAATGTAAAGTTATACATGTAGATTTTAAAAAGAAAGAAAGATGGGCTCATGCAAATAAGGCAAGAATGGTTAATATATCTAGGCAAGAATAACCCAAAGATTTTTTGGTAGGAACTTCAACCAAGGAAGAAGCAAATTGAAAATAATATTATAGCCAATCAATGGTTTGACTAGGAAAGACAACTCTATGAGAAAGAATTAGAGGAGGAGCCTCCTCCCAAGATCAAGGCAACTAAAAATCTTTTCACATTGCAAGAAGTAGACATAGGAATTAAGAAGTTGAAATAGGAAAGGAAAAGGACTTGGTTGAACTTCAAGCATAATATCTAAAGTGGGGAATGAACATTCTTGCACCGCATATGATGGAAATATTCAACAACATTAATAGACAAGGATTCCCAAGAGATTGGACAACCAGTCTAGAAATACCCCTTTTTAAAAGTGGAGATATTAATAATCCTTCCGACTATATAACCATTATAATCAATCCTTTGCTTCCAAAGCTCTTTAGTGGCATGGTAGAAACTGGAATCAATAAGTGGGTGGAAGTCTAAGAAAAGAGGGCAAAATGACAAGCAGGTTTTAGGATGAAACATTCTACAATTGATCATGGTATCACGCTGAGACACATTATTGAAAAGGTTTGCGAGGGCAAAGAAGAATTATTTTGCTTATTTGTTGACTTCAAAAATGCATTTGACATGGTCCCTAGAGAAACATTATCGAGTAGAATGGAAGAAATTGAAATTCCTTTGCATTATGGAGTTTTTTTCCATAGGCTTTATGAAGTGTTGAAAGCCAAAATTAGAACTTCAACACACATTTCAAAAAGATTTAGAAGTGGCATCGAAGTCAAGCAAGGATGCCCTTTATCCCCTACCCTTTTTGGTTTATATATTGATAAATTGGAAGAGTGGCTAAATCTACAAGGTGGGGATAGTGTTCGGTTGGGGGAGTTTGTGATAAAAGCTTCTTTTATATGCTGATGACCTTGTATTGATTGTTAAATCAACCCAAGGATTACAAATGCGCCTATATTTCCTTGAGAATTTTTTTAAAGCACCGGGGATGCAAGTCAATACCAACTAAACCAAAATAATGATTTTCTTAAACAAAAAGAAGCAGGGCCAACATAAGTTCTTCTTTGAAGGAAACATTCTTGAAGAATTAAATGAATACAAGTACACAGGGATTGATTTCAATAACAAACTTAATTGGGAGAATTATAGATAGAAGATAATTTTAGGAGGGTGGAAAGAATTATGTGTTCTTCAAAACAAATGTAGAGAGACGGAGTTATGGGATTCGAAAACAATTAAAGTGCTTTTGGGGCTTCTAGTTTGTCTAGTGATCTTATATGGGTGTGAATTGTGGGCTAGAGACATTCCTGTCTCAAAATGGAAGAAAATTGAAAAAATCCAAAAGTGCTTGATCATGAGCAAGTTTAAAATACAAATTTTGGTTTCCTATGAGATAATGAGATCAAATCATTTAGAAATTGACTCCTTGGCTCTGTATTCAAAGACCTCCCTGTCTTCATCCACCTAGTCGTAACAAAGTGCATTTAGTCTGCTTTGAGGCAACTCT
>Ga0068628_1001234_pt1 | contig 10422 bp, 6 predicted proteins | sample InSIn2gowninarea_FD_77431 | JGI IMG/M metagenome (GOLD analysis project Ga0068628, IMG submission 77431) | Clean room microbial communities from NASA Spacecraft Assembly Facility at Jet Propulsion Laboratory, Pasadena, California, USA -... ... | reverse complement strand
AGGCCCATTGCAACAGAGAGACCTTTTCAACAATGGGGCTTGGATTTCATTGGAGAGATTCACCCCTCATCTTCAGGACAGCATAAATGGATTCTAACAGCTACAGACTATTTTACTAAGTGGATTGAAGCTGTTTCATGCAGACAAGCAAATGATTCTACAATCATTCAGTTTTTAGAGAATAACATTTTGGCCAGATTTGGTTGTCCTGACATCTCAGCCACCTCCACAAACAGTTAACCTGGAGGAGCCTCCTCAAACTATTGCTCCTCCCACTCAGCAGGTAGGACAGACAGCACCATCCACATCGACAGATGCACCAACACAGAGCAGGCTTCAAGTCTAGATATGCAAAGGCTCAAGAATGAAATTCAAGCCCTGGAAACTCAAATGGCAGAATTGACTGAGGCCAGGGAAAATTTGGCTAAGTTGAATGAAAAATACGACAAATCCAAGCAGATTGTGGTAGAAAGGGGCAGGGAAATTAAGGCCCTCAAAGATAAGATAAAAGAGCTAGAGAAGGAGCTCACACTTGATAAAGTAACAGCTGAGCTCAGATTAGTTCTATGGACCAACATTGGCCAATCAATTACTGATCAGTGGACATACATTGAGACAGTGCATGAGCAAATAGAACTCACCAAGAAGGCACACAAAGAAATACAAAGAGCAAGGGCTTCCCTAGGCAATATGCCTGAGATTGCCAACAGGATGATTAATGTGCTAAATCATAGAACAAGTGCTCAGTTAGCAACTATGGGGATCTCCAATAGGACTGAGACTATTTTGTTAATAAAGAGGGCCCTGACACTTAGAAACCTAGTGCAAACACTAGAAAGAAGGACTCAGGAAATGCAGACAGAGATCAATAGATTCATGACCAAGTTTGTGGCATTACAAAACAGAGGTCTCCTAGGCTTGCTAAACAATGCAGGAAAGCTACTTACACATGAGCAGTATGCCAAGAGGGTCAACACATTTGCCACAAATCAGATAACTGAAAGGCCCAGCACATCAGAGGAAGAAGGGCCAGCTACAGGACAGAGCCTCTACAACAAGGTGGAGGATTTATTTTTTATAATGAATGAAATTAAAGATCTGTTTGATACACCTCCAAACTTCTATAAATACTCAGAGGTAGATGAGACTTTGGATGCAATTCTTAGATATCAATTGCCCACATAGGAATACTGGACCTAGATGATAAAGCTGATATTGTAAGCCTAGCCCTGAAAATTGAATTTATTTATTCAAATTTATAATTGGTCATACACAGGATTATTTTATTAATATCAGCATTACATAGAAAGCAATGAGCTGAGCCATATCAGCAGAACTATTTGGCAAAGAAAGCAAGGATTGACAGCTACAGGTGACAGGAACGGGAAAGCTATGGCAGCAGCCCTAGCACGCAACATGCAGCATTAAAGAAAGGACACTCCAGCCGACTCAGTTGCCTCCAAAGGCCAAAGTACCTCCTGACAGATATAAAGTGCATTTATCGTTGTATTCAATACTATAATAACTTTTTGATCTGCTATCTTGTAAAGTTGGTAAACGTATTCAATTTTGACACGACTCGGTGCCTGAGATATTTTTGGCACGAGCGTTTGTATATAGGCCCCTTCTCAGAAAGAAAGAAGGGTTGTTGTTGTTTGTTTTTGAAGATCACTGTTGTTCAAAATTCTCAGAGAAGTAATACAAAAGCTAATGGAATTTCGAAAGCTCTGGGTTGTTTGAAGCATCGTGGTGTTTGGTTGAATGTTACAGGATTCCAGCGTATTTCATGGCACAATAAGTTTTTCCTTGAATCTCTTCACTATGTGTTTTGTTATCTTTTCATATCTCATTCATGTTTCTGTTCTTTACACTTAATAGCAAGGAAAAAGAATAGTTCCAGGATTTAATCACAGAGTACCCTGAACTCAATCCAAGCTATTATAAATGTTTTCCTCAGTTATAGTCGATAAAGTGTAATTCTTAATTGCTGCACTTTCGCACTATATCTTTCACAGAGGTTATTGTCCCAGGAATTCAAGTTTTGCTCCTGAGAATATATCTCTTCACCACACCCAGCTAATAGAAAACCCTTAATTTCTTTTCACTGGCTATTCACAGTTCATTATCACAATCTCAAGTTTGTTTTATGAAGTATTCACATGGCCCTGTAATTTCAACTACTCAACTCAATGTCACAAACAACCAATAGCCACAGACTCCATTGCCCAATGGACTAACATCATCTGCATATTTACACCATAGGTACAAAGACAATCCCTCAACCAAAGCATAAAACCAAAACCTGAACATCATAGCTGGCCTAAAATACTATCAGAACAGAGACAAGTCATAAAGAGAGAGCCCTCTCTGATTACAGTTTGGCTAGAGGCTGTAATCCAAAGATTGGTTAGTGGTTACCCTGGCCGTATTCCCTTGGGAGTCAAAGGGAACAACCTGGGTGTTAACAGTTAATAAACACAAAATAAGACCATGGTTAAGGGACAATTATTCCAAGATGAATGTTGGGAAAAGATATCCTACTACACATCACTATATGTGTGTTTGGGCTAGGGAAAATTGGCAAAGGCATTAAAAGGAAAAAAGGAATTTTTGGCACATTTATTTATGAAAATAAAGGAAATTAGGAGAAAAGGAAGGTTAAAGGTCACATTTTGCATGTGAGGAGGAAATTAAAGGAAAATAATGGAAAATGAAGAAAATAGAGGCCTCATTAATAAAAAGGCTTTTGAGGATCAATGGGTAACCTTTTGTCTGTTCATGTTTTGATCTCTCTCACTATTCTCTCTCTCTCACTCTTGGTCACTTAGAGTTTTCTTGGAGCACTCTAGCTTTGGATCAAGGAAGGAAAAGAAAGCAAAGGGAAAGGAAAGAAAGAATGGATCAAGGAATAAGAGTAGAATCAAGCAACTTCAACAAGAATACTTGTAGGTAACCTCTTCCATGTGTGATTTCCTAGTTGGTTTGGACATGCATGGATTTACATGTTGGTGTATGTTTCTCTTGCTTTCGATGGTAGGGTTTTGTCAAGTTATGAAAGTGGTTTTCATCCTAGCCTTGCCTCTTTCCAAATTCCACGGGGTTGGGTTGTTTATTTCAATTTTGAGCTTTGGTTTTCGGATGGATTTAATAATCCAGGGCAGAGGTGGTCTCAATGCTCATTTCCCAAAGGCCTAGGAATGCTTTGACTAGTTTTAGTGGGATATGATGAGCCTCAGTATTACAACAAGAATGCTGCAACTCCTAGGGCTACCAAATTTACTTTATTAGCCTGGGGTTTTGTACAAACTTGTAGGTGACAATGCTATATACACAACAGATGAATCATTCTACTCATGTCACTTCTCAACTGGGTAACTTGACTATTAGGGTTATAGACCAGTCCTCTATTGAACTAAAGGGAGTCTGAGTACTGACAGTGAATGTAAAGCTAGTTATAGTGTAGAGAAAGTAAATTCTTGTCTAACTAGGAAATGAAATCTACCAAATGGTAAATATTATAAAATGACATAAATCGTTTAGCTATGAAATGCACAAATTACTTGCATAAAGGAACTATGCTAAGCTTGCAGTTGATCATCTAGCTATCAAGACTGCTAGAAAATAGAAAGTTACTCTATAATCTCGTAATTCAAAAATGCATGAATTAACTATCTCATTCACATTTGTAGAAAAAGTCTTAATTCCTAACTTCAAAAATATAAAAACTAATGGTATATGATCTTGTAAGAGGGAAATGAATCGGAAGTCTAGTCTAGTTGGCACTTCTGGTGATGGATTCCAAGCTAATGGGCTAACCTACTCCTATACTACGCTATCATATCATTTCAGGTCAAAACAGGGTCAAAACAGGCTGCTAAAGGTTTTCTACAAGAAACTGCTATGGATGACCTGATGTGTAGATGATATCTTGAACTACGACACAAAGTTAGCTGAGAGGTTTTGTAGGGTAAGAATAGTGAGATGAGATGTTGGATGGGTGCGTGATATTTTTAGAAGGTTTAAGGAAGGTGAACATCTCCCAATGCCAAACCCAACACCCCAAGGATGTCGGATCTTCCTAAGGAAACTTGCTCATAGTGGCTGGAAAAAAAAGGTTTGGACTATGGGTTGGTATGCCTCGAGAGAAGGTGGAGAATACATAGGTGAAGCTGGTTGGAGGAGTCCCTTCCCACAAGTCAAAAATCCCTGCAATAAAACCTATTTCTCTTTTCATTTATAAATCACTACATGTACACATGAAAACGATGAGTTAAATATGAGAAATATGACCTATCTACTGTTAAGGACTAGATCTATGAAATGGATTTCCTTTTAAACTACATAAACCTTAATAAAACAAGATAAGAATGATAATTCTTCCAAGAAATCATAAAAAATTATCTAGCTAAGAATGAAACTCAATCTATGCAATAAATAAAAGACAAACTTTATTTTTGGGGCTACGATAGTGGGGTCCTCTAATCATGATCCCATGAGGGAGATGAGATAGGGGCCACTGTCACAAGATTATCTAGTATAATTTCCTTCATTAAAATAAAATACTAAGCTACCTATTTAAACTAATGGAAACAAGGTTAAGCAACAATTCAAGTAACTTTCTAACCTAAACAGAGAAAAACATAAATAAACTTCAGCAGCTAACTATCATTCTAAGCTAAGAATACAACTACAAGAGAGGAACTTCTACTTCTAGGTTTGGACCCTAACCCAAGAACTACAACCCTTTGAGTCAACTCGGTGCTGGATTAAAATGAAATTTCTCGTTATCATAAAAATGTCAAGTACATCATAAGAATAACTATCAAAATGTTTTAGCTCAAAATGGCCTCTTCCCTACAACGAAAAATGAATCCTAATGAGACCCTTGGTTCTCTTATTTATAAAAAGCTGGATCTATCAACATATCCCTAGAAAATAGGGATACTTAGCTCCCTAGCTCGAGAATAACTCTTCCTTTATTGTCACTACCTTTGTTGCCAATGAACTCGGTTTACCTGGCTGCCAATGACACTGAGCTGATGAGATATAGTGGAGGAATCTTCAAATGATTTGAGGAGTTAAGGATTGAGACAAACTCCTAAAATATATCTTGCTTGCCTAATCCGAATTACTACACTTAAGTCAACCCAAAACTACTCCAATTCCTGCATTTAACACACATCGGTTCACATGACATAGTAACTCACCTTTACTCTTCTCACTAAGCAAAATATAACAAAATATGTAAATAAATGTGAGAAAAGTCAATTTAATATGCTCAAGAGTGGCATTGTGACCCATATATTTTACCTATTGGCGAGCCTTGTCATCACCCGCTACTAAAACTATTGTTTATCCTCTGAGAAACCTAGTCATATATATCCATATATTTCATAGCTTTGGTGGCCTTTCTCACATCCAAGGCTTTTGTGGATGGTGTCTCTTCTTGAGGATAGAACCTTGCATTTTTCTATATCTCTTCTCACTACTTTGTTTCCTGTTCTTCCTTCCTACCTTCTAGCAAACCCAATAGCAAAGGTGGACTAAGATTTTTTCCAATCTAATATATCTTCAATCTTTGCATGGCCTTCTTATATAGGGGTGTCCTTTCCAATGCATTTCTCAATATCTCAGAAGAGTGGTACTCCCTGATCTAAAGACTATGCGGTAGGTTATTCCATCTCCTTTGGCATGCTTGTTAGCTCTTAGTCCCCAAAAATTTTAAAGTGTTCTCAAAATGGGAGATGGCTCATTCTTGGGTAGTCAGGTATCTTGGTGGAAGTTGATCATTATTGGAAATGATGTTGTGGTTACTAATAACAACCATGGAATTTATTTGTTATTCTATGATGTAAAGGGGCTATATTTCCTCTTTTTCTACTATTCTCTTCACCTCCTCATGACTCATCCATGATGCAAGGGCCATCAGCTGCAAGTCCCCCAACTTCACGTTGGGGTCCCACATATTCAAGTATGTCAAGGAAAGGTTGTGTAGATAGAATTTAGATTATCTGGCCTTGTCTTCAAGGGTGCTCTTATCAAATAGCTCGATGAATTTCCTATAACCTTGGAATGGCATGGTTCCCTGTTGTGCCAATGTCTTAATTTGAAACTGCATCCTTTGATCTTTTAGGTATAGTGCATATGATTTAGATGGAAGCCTGCATTGAACTGCCTCTAAGGAGAGGCTTTCCATGGTGGTTGATTGGCTTTCCTTTTCTTGGAAATTCCCCCTCAGCCATGTGTTTTCTACCCGCAACTATGTTTTCATGGTGTACTCCTTATCTCTCAATTCACTCAACTCCTTGCCCATCTCTAAGAGTTTTTCTTCCATATGGCCCACATCTTCTACTTTATTTAACTTATTTCATCGATCATTGTGTCCTTTGTCTTTCTTTTTCAAGTTAAAATAAGAGAGGGATTGCAATTTTTAGTGGTATCACTCTACCTCCCTTAATAAACTTGTAGTAGGAGCTCAGGTTTGGTTGTGGGCTAGGCTCCTAAAACTCTAGAAAATCGCCTTCAAATGTCTTTGGAGAAGTTTCCCCCTCCTATACCTATGGTGTTTCTTCCTTGCCTTATTTTTCCCCTGTTGCTATTCATGTGGCTCTTTTTGTATTTCAGGTAGCACTGCCAGTGTTTTTTGTAGCACTATTTTCGGATCCTGTAGCAGGTTTGTTGGGAAAGGGATCCCCCAAGGATAGTTTTGGGGCTAAAAGCACATGTTTTGGGTTGAATTTTGAAATAAAATTGTAAAGCCTCCACGTTTTGTGGTTGCAGAGCACAAGGGTGTCATGAGTCATAAAGAGTTGTCCATGCTTATTTTGTAAAGTAAAGTCAGCTGTAAAGATCTACCCATGGTCCATAGACCATGGCATTGTGTAAAAAGAGATAATTAATTAATCTCTATGTAAATTTGGAGTCATAAGTTGTAGATGAAGTCTTGAGGATAAGGAGAAAATTCTAAGTTCCAGGTCATAGCATAGGTAGAGGCTATGCAGTTGAGTGAGTAGAGGCCTAGGGTAGAATTCCACAGCTTAGTGCGCAAACCCCTGCAGCTATGTGCACAAGGCAGATAGAGTCTGTAGTCATCTAACGATATCAATAAAGAGAATTATTCTACAAATTCTATGTCTACGTTGCATCTTGCCATATTGTGTATCAATTTCATTTATAATGCTTATGTGATGCGCAAATGTATGTAATTACGTTGGTTAATTGAATGCAAGTAAGAACATCTGTTTACGCGGTGCTAACTATGATTGTTTAATAACATAAGTAAGATACTTAAGCTAATTTTGGAATCTACACAACATGCTTCCCTAGCAGTGTGAAAGTCCCTGGACCGCAGGTTAGGGCTACACAAAGGTCATTCGTACCCCTTCACAAAGGTACTGAAGGGTGGAATAAAGGGCTAGTCTAACTAAGCCCTATAAATTAAGTGATATGTGTGAAAGTAGGAATAGAGGGAATAGAATGATATCACGACCATATCAGGGTGCGGAAACTTGGTTCCAACATCCCCCCATATTGCTTCAAGTGAGACTTCGATGCATGCTTTGTGGGTTGATGCCGAAAGGGCTAGTAGTGTAGGGATTTGTTTGGCTAACTAACGTTGAACCTGGGTCAGGCCCCACCAAGCAATGCTAAAGGCATGACTAAAGCCTTGGCTAGATGAGGCTTACATGATGACAACCTCTATTGAAGGAAAGCTTGCGACTATGCAAGAAACTTAGCAAAATCTTTAGGCCAACAGTTTAGGAGCAGTGACCAAGTAGATGGTTGAAGACGTGAAGCAGGTGACTGCAAAGTGAACTTCTGAGGTTACAGTCATACGAGTTGAGTTGGGAGGTCTTCGTGCTAAAATATCCATGCCTGCTGAGTGACTGGAGGGCAACTCACAATGTTTGTGTTGGGGGCCTATTGGGAACGAGATCCCCTGAGGACAGTTTTGGGGCTTAAATCCCATGTTTTCGGTCGAATTTTGTAATAAAATTTTAAATTCTTCGCATTTTGTGATCATGGAGCGTGAAGGTGTCATGATTCATAAAGGGTTTTCTGCCCTTATTTTGTAAAGTAAAATCGGCTGTAAAGATCTACCCATGGTCCGCGGACCATGGGATTGTATAAAAAGAGCTTAGTAAGTAAGCTCTAAGTAGTTTTGGAATCATAAATTATATATGAAGTGTTGAGGATAAGGAGAAAAGTCTAAGCTTCAAGTCATAGCATAGGTAGAGGCTCTGCAGTTGAATGCGTAGAGGCCTAGGGTATAAGTTCACAGCTGAGTATGCAGACCCCTGTAGCTGTGTGGGAAGGGTAGATAGAGTCTGTAATCATCTGAGGATATCAATAAAGAGAAGTATTTTAAAAATTTTGTGTCTATGTTTCTTGTTAATTCATCTTGCCATATTGTGTATGAATTTAACTTAAAATGCTTATGTGATGCGTGAATGTATGTAATTATGTTGGTTAATTGAACGTAAGTAAGAACATCTATTTACGCGGTGCTAACTGTGATTGTAAATAAGATAAGTAAGATACTTAAGCTAATTTGGGAATTTGCACATCACATTGCCCTGGTAGTGTGAAAGTACCTTGATCGCAGGTTAGGGCTATGTGAAGGTCAATCGTACCCCTTCGCGGAGGTACCGAAGGGTGGAATAAACGGCTAGTCTGACTAAGCCCTAGAACTTAAGTGACCTGTGTGAAAGCAAGAATATAAGGAATAAACTGACATCATGACCATCTTAGGGTGCAGAAACTTGGTTCTAGAATTCCCCCATACTAGCTCGAGTGAGGATTCAGTTCGCGCTTTGTGGGTTGATGCTGAAAGTGCCAATAGTGTAGGGAATTTTTTGGCTAACCAATGCTAAACCTGGGTCAGGCCCCACCAAGCCATGTCTTTTCCTTTCTGTTCGAGGGTTACAAGTTCCTTGGTTTTCTTAGATGATGTTGACCTAGTGATAGGCTTCCTAAAATAGGTGATAGTAGCCTTTGGGGTTGCTTTTGGTGATGTGAATTCCTCAACCTTCATACCCATGGAATATATATCCTCCTACTTGCTTGGTGATTCTTCAATTATGATGGGTGTTTTGTTAGTGTTTGTGGCTTCCCATGCTTAATCCTAGTTCTTCTTCTTGTTTTGAAATATAGGGGAGTCGACCTCTAACTTTTCCTCTTGGACTTGATGGGTGTGCTCAAGGCAACCAAGGCACCAACTACCTCCTTTTCAATGGGTTCAGGAGACAATCTTGGGGATATCTCCTCCTCTTCAAGTGTAGTATTTTTCTCAGGGATGGTCTCTATCTTCTTCTCCTCCTCTCCTTCTTTCTTTTCTTCTTTTTCTTCTCCCTTTTTTTTGTCTACCTCTGCTTCTTCTTCTCCTTCTTCCTCCTCTTATCCTTGCTCTTCTTCTCCTTCCTCCTCCTCCTCTTCCTCTTTAGCAATAGAGATTTTTGTCCCACCATGTTCAAGGGCTCAGGTTTCAAGGAAGGATTCTCTGTCCATGTACCTAAATGTGGACCAGAGAATAGGAATCCTCATTTGGCTTAAGGCATCTTCCATTGTTAGCTTGATGAGGCCATGGTGTGCTAACAACTTGTGTTTCCCCTCTTTAACCTTCTCACTCATGTCTATAATGGACTGTAAAAGGAAATAAGGCACATTCATCCTTTGGTTTATGGGTACTCTAGCTCTGAATCTCAAATCATGGAGGAATCTGAATTGGTAGCCATAGACTACACATAGTCTCCCTTCACAATAAATGTACTTAAGGATGTGGTATCCCACCTCATCCCATGGATATTGAAGGCTCTCCATTTTGGCCCCATTTTTTTATTTAATTTGATTTTCATCATTTAGGAAGAACATTTTCTTAGCAAAGGTGTTGTTGGCCTTGTCCTCCTTTCTCCATTTAACTCCTAGAGGAAGTTTTGTCACTCTACTAATCACATCAGGGTTGATGGTAATGGAAAACCCTCTCACCATAGTGGTAGCACTTATTTTTTTCTTGAGGTTTTAATTCCATGGAAAGCTCATAGGTTATATCATCATCGTATCCCTTGAGAAACGTGAAGAAGCCTAACTAGTGATGCCTCCTAAATATATCTACCACAGGGGGATGAAGGTGAATTCTTTCTGTATCTATGGGTTCTCTTCTATTGAACCCCCCTCCCATTTTCTTCTCGAGTTTTAGTCAAGTGCATGAGGTTTTGTAGGATAGCTTCAGTATTGATTTTTGGGTGGCTAAGAGCTTAACCTTTTTAGTGCATGAGTGTAATTTATACCATTCTTTTTAACCACAAAATTTTTCTTATATAGCCCCAAACTCTGTCTAATTTCCAAGCTGACTGCAATTACTAAAATAGTGCAGAGATTATGAATTATCAAAGCATGGATAGAAGAGATATGGGCTACTTACTT
>Ga0068628_1001230_pt1 | contig 10439 bp, 8 predicted proteins | sample InSIn2gowninarea_FD_77431 | JGI IMG/M metagenome (GOLD analysis project Ga0068628, IMG submission 77431) | Clean room microbial communities from NASA Spacecraft Assembly Facility at Jet Propulsion Laboratory, Pasadena, California, USA -... ... | reverse complement strand
GAGCACATCCACAGCGTTTTGACGTGCAAACCGATAGACAACCTTGCATAGAGCGGTACGTTCGTCATCTATATCCGTCCACTTCAGAGCTCTGGTACTTTGAATCTCTGGCCACTTCTCTACAACCACCGTCTTCTCGAGCTTGACTCTAGAGGGTGTTGTTGGGTTGAGGGGTGGTGTCTTCACACTTTGATCTGAAACCGTATCATCTGTGGCAGAACCGGGAGGAGAACTCCCCAAAGTGATCGCTGTTGCTACCGTAGCTCCTTGATCACGATAACGGCTTCTTGGAAGAGTCGGCAGTTCATCCAGGTCCGTTTCGTCATTGAGCTCGAATTGTACAGAATTGGACGCCGGTGGCTCCGCTCTGGAGGATATCACAGTAGGACTTGTAAGTTCCAGTTGATGAGTTGAATGGGACACGATGGGCTCTGGCGGGATCAAAGGAGTGTTCTGGACGCCCATATCTGGCATCATAGGTGGAGGTGGTAAAGGGGGCCAGGTGTTTGAAACCTGTGGAGGCGAAGGAACCGACTGTTTTGAACCCGGTGTAGAATGTCTGCATGGCGCATCAACGAATGGGTCTGGCATGATGTTAGGCATTTGTCTGGGCTCTCTTCGTACAGTCGGTATTTGTGGGTTCCAGTCGTGGTCGGCTGGGTCATACGGCAAGGACAAACCGCTATCGTCTTCTGACACGAAGTCAACCTCATTCGACTCATCTGTGTCTTCATTGTCAAATGTATATAGTTCAGAGTCTGTGGATTCCAGAAGCTCTTCACCGTCAGGTAGTTGTTCATGGGTAAAAGCATTGATTTTGGCGTCTGTCGCAGGCTTCTCTGGCGGCTCATTGCTCGATAAGACTTCCAGATAGTACTCTTTTTCCGCACCGTCCTCGACAGTAGCTTGCAGGTTGGCGCAGTTGCGTTTCACTTCCTCAATTTTCTGGTAGTCGTTGCTGATATCGGTAATAGCTTTGCGGAACTTGCTTAGACGTGCGTCTATATGCTCGAGTTCTCGCTGTAATGCATGTTGTTGTGGTTTCCTTGTACCTGCTTTTGCGGCTTGGAGCCATCTTCGTTGTGCCTGCTCGTACTTCTTGTAGCGCTTACTGTTGGTCCAATTGTCTTTGTACTCTTGTATAGCCTCATCAATGGCGTGGTTGATTTCGTCCATGGTCAATCGTGGCGTAGGTAGAGCAGTTTGACTATCGTCGCTCTCCAGTTCGTTGATAAGTGATTGATCCGCATCACTGTCAAGCTCTTTTTCGACGTCGCTCTCATTGTAAGGGCGCAGAACTTCTTCGTCAAGTTCTTCCTGATGGCGGTCCAGAAAATCCTTCCATTCGTCAGAGAGATCGTTGAGGTCAAATTGATCTGGCTGCGTAAGAGGCTCTGTAGATAAGTTCAATGGTTGTATCCGCCTCTTCTTCGCTTGGATTTCTGGCTGAGGTTCTGACGATGATTCTCTTTCAGAGAATGATCGCTTTGAAAGGTCCTTAGAAGGTGGGTCAAGGGAAGTTTTGTACAATTCCGACGTGCTTCTGAGGTACTGTATGATCTTTCGCATTTCACGGCGTTGTCCGAAGGATGATATGCCAAGGTCATCTTTGACATGGACATCTTCTAGAGACAGTAAACTCTCACCATCAATATCGTTGTCCTGTAGACTGCCTTTGAGTTTCTGGAGGTCCAGATTTGGCTTGATGGTTAACGATGCCCTCAATGAGGATGTGATTGAGCAAATCTGATCAATCACCTGGTCGACAGACCATGTGAAAGGATCTTGACCTGCCATATTCAATGGCGACCACGAAAGAACTGCAAGGTAGAAAGAGGACGACAGTAGGGTTTATGTATTGTAAACGCAGGTAGTGCCAAGAGCAGAAAGATACAAGAAGTGAAAGCAAGGTCACCTCAGCGACGCGTCCCGTTTGCAGATGTTGATGTATGGTTGCCTGGAGCCAATTGTGGTTGATAGTACTGGCACGCGAGGACACCAGTCACGTCAATCAACACCTTCGCAACCAGCGGCAAGGCTAGGTCAGACTTCTTGCAACTTGTCGAATGCGGCGTACGGATTGAGGATGGATAATTGAAGCAGTAGACCTCTGGAACCAAGATTACTACCACCCAGTACGTGAGTATTGCAACGACGAAACTTCAAGCTGGTATCGGATAACGAACGTGAGGTTCTGAAGAGTGTAAGGTTCAACACGCAAGAGGATCGTGGACGGGATGCTATGGCAGCCCTTCGGACCTCATCTTGTGACAAGTCTCAAGGTCTACCATCAAAGTAAGAAGAACTTTCTAGCAGCCTCGATCGACGTCTGACTGGAAGTTGATGTTGTAGACATGCAAGATGTTCCTCTCTTATGATCAGTGCAGGTGTTTGATGGTTGCGATCGTGTGATTCGTTTAGAGCAACCTCGGAAGTTCCTAGATTGACCACCTCAATGATAGTGACGACTTCAAGCGTTTAAAGTCAGAAACAACGCGTAACGCGCTCTGGTCGTCACTTCCTAGTCCTGCGACAAGCCTCAACTGTAGGTGCTCGTTGCAAAAGTTTGAAACTTCTGTCAAAGATTTGAAACTCCCAGGTTATTGATCTTGTCGATAAGTTTACTGCGAGTCTTGTCTGTCGTCGCCGAGAAGATTGGCAGTGACCCAAGATTTCTTGTCCAAGTACCAACAGTATTGACCGCAGACCTGAGGATACAAATATCGACAGGAGATCGATTCTTTTGCTTCTGGGAATCTTAACTTTGTATTCACCGCACACGGGTCCTCTAACTGTGTCCTTCACAAAGTCAGCCTTGTCGACATTGGTGGTGTCTCGAACCACAAGTCCCATGCACACGATCACGACTTCCAGAATGTGAACTAACCAACCACAACCGGATCTCGGATGTCAATCCCGCAGAATTTCTGGTTCTATCAATCACTCTGCTTCTAGGAAACCTTTCTGATAATCGTCTTGGACAGATCAAGAGGGGATATGTCGGAGGAGCAAGCACTCCGGTAAATTCCCAAGTTCGCAGCGAGACGTATTGTACCTTTTGGGTATCGAATCAAGGATGCTTGAGAAAATTTTGCACTATCGTTTCCTGTAGGAAAACGATGTGGCTTACAGCCTGAACAGCGAGCAACGACTCCTCTCAGGGTTGAATAAATGATACTGTCAGAGCAATGTGGAAATAGCTCTCGATGGTAGATATTACCCAGGCCACTCCTTAATACGTGATATCGTCGGCGATAGTCGGTCACGATATCGTTTTTTCCTTGGTTTGTAGAGCTGCTGCATGTTTCAGGATACTTCAAGCTCTGTTGTTGCAAGAAGTTAACGCCCCGAGACACATTTCTAATGAAAACCAATTGACTTCAGGGTATGAGAGCACATTGATGCCGGAAACAAAGAGAAAGTGAAGCGCGTCGTGTAAAGTTGCTTGAGGCTTGGTGGTTTAGTGCGTAGGTTTTAGGTTTGTGGCTGATTCGTCTAACGCCGGTCGATGTCGGATCACACCATCGAAATCATTTTCAAAACTTCTACAAACCATCTACAGCAAGACACTGAGTGGCAGTCGTGACACAATAATGGCCAGGAACATATGGAAAACGTATCCTCCCCAAGTCAGCGAAGACCAACTGGAGTATCTAGCTCAAACAGTTAAGGACTGGACTATTTTCAATGGCTTGACAGTTCGGCCGAATCCTTCTTTTGTGAACGACGAACACAATCCAAATCATGTATTGGCAACTAATGCTCCGGTTACTCTCTATCCAAGCCCATTTCCTCGGAAACGCTTTCAACAGGCTCAGAGCTTGCAGAAGGTATACAATGAACTCTACACAGCGATCGCTAGTGACGAGGCTTGGTTAAGCGAGATAATGAAAGAGTATGTCAGTCAATCCCGTCGGTGCCTATTGCCTAGAACAGTCTATATAAACATTGATGCTGACACTTGTTAGGTTGATTGAGGTTGACGATTTCCTTGCCAACTTATGGAAAATTCATCTTTCAGTCAAGGAAGAAGGCTACGTCCAAGATCTCAATCTTGGCATGTTCCGCTCGGACTATATGCTTCATGTGCCAGACGAGAGTACAGCCCCCTCCCTGAAACAAGTAGAATTCAACACAATCTCCTCATCGTTTGGAGGTCTAGCCGTCAAGGTTGCCGAGCTGCACACCGAGCTTGCTACCTTCCCTGATCGCGACGACGGCATAGCCTATCCAGCACATTCGCTGTTCGGAACAGCCTCATCCTCACGCAATGAAACCGAAGCACCGCAAGCCATCCAAAAGTCAATCGACATTTCTGGTATCCCACCGCCAAACGCAGCGGTAGTTACCCTTGTTTCTGGTCTAACGGCCGCGCATGCCGCGTATGGTCCTTCCAAGCACGATCCTGCTCTACCAACATGTATACTGTTTCTCGTCCAGGACAATGAGCGTAACCTTTTTGATCAGATGGCCCTCTCTTCCCACATCCGCGAAAATCATCCGGAGATTCCAACCTTCCGCCTCCCTGTTTCGAAAATTCTCGCCCACACATCTATCCCCGAAGTTTCTGTCAACTCACAACGACCGCTAATATACACACCACCATCCAATCCAAGCATACAATTTGAAGTTACAGTAGTTTACTTCCGTGCCCTTTACGCACCCACAGAATACGTTACACCAACATCATGGGCAGCTCGACACCACCTCGAACGCTCTGGCGCTATAAAATGTCCCTCAATTCTCCTTCATCTTTCTGGCAGCAAAAAAGTTCAACAAGTCCTAACCGACACCAGCACTTCAATCCTAGAGCACTTCCTTCCCACTGCATCGCAGGCGGACCTCGATAGCCTTCGCTCCTCATTCGCCCCGCAGTACAGCATGTCTGACGGTCCTGATTCGGAAGGCGTACGCATAGCACTTGATCCCGCTAAGTCTATTCACCACGTCTTGAAACCGCAGCGTGAGGGTGGCGGGAACAACATCTACCGCGACAATATCCCACCATACCTGAAATCGATAGCAGATAAGGACTACAAGCAGTACATCCTTATGGAATTAATCCAGCCACCAAAGGACGCGAAAAACACGGTGTTGAGGAGCGATGGCAAGGTTGTGAGTGGGGATGTGATTAGCGAGTTAGGGGTCTTTGGTATTTCACTTTGGAGACATAAGGTGGGTGAGGACAGAGAGAAGATACAGATGTTGCAGAATGAGGAGGGAGGTTACTTGTTGAGGACGAAAGCGAAAGATAGTGACGAGGGTGGTGTGGCAGCTGGGTTTAGTAGTTTGGACAGCATAGTGCTATTTGATGAGTAAGATCATGAATTGGGTGGTATGTAGAACCTCCCAGTCAGGTGGAGGATCAAGACGGCCATGAGTCGCCTCGATCTGTTCTGGCCATACTCATACTCATTCCTAATAGAACCCTTGGAGGTCGCGGCGTAACGAAGCGCGTTAGTCATGCATCAGCTATCGATTCGAATCGAACAGTACTGTAGTGGTACTCCTCAATGGCGACGAACGTATGAGAGCGAATTCGCTAGCAATGGTGTTCCGCCTCTTTGGGATACTCATCAACTGTCAGACGAGCCGATGGCTGTGCAGTGGTAGAAGAATTCGATGATTGTGATTAATGGGTGAAGCTGTGTTAGTACCAAAGTGGTTAGCGCTTTTGTCAAGCTCTTGCGTTCGAGCTTCGTGTTTGAAGTGACAAACACAACTTGAACCTCATCACATGTAGAATCGGTGCAATCATTCACATCTGAATAAGGTGTCTAATGGTGTTCTTCGACCAGCTCAAGGATCAAGACCCGTGTACACACAGCAACTATGAATCGTGGTTCTGGACCATTTGCATCATGATGCCACATCACGGATACCACCAGATGCCATTGCTGATAGTCCAGCCTCAAGTCTCAAATCCCGAGTTGGTCATGCAAGACTGGAGCAATCATGCAAGATGGGTGTGGTAGTTTATCCTATTGATGTGTTGACCATCCTTCAATGTTGATGTCTTACTCTATTCACAAAGGTTCGAGCTCTCTTATTCAGGTGCTGTTCAAGCATGACCTCCGGCTTCTTGTCTCACCACCGAACCTTTTAGTGTCAGGCCCAGCCCAGAGAATGTGTGTTGATGACCAAAAGAGCTTGATTACTTTCACTCACTATCAATTACTATGGCTGAAACTTCGAGATTCGATATGCCATCCTTAAGCTGCCATGAGTAACGGGCCCAACGACCATCATGAACTCCTGGGAGAGCAAAACAGCTTCTCTCCTCTCAGTGAGTTTTCTCTTCTTTCTCATGCGACACTTAACCACATTTTCAGCATGATTCCTCCATACAAGTTTCTTGGATCCATTGGCACTACAAGCTTCATAAATTCCCCCATTCCTCAAATCCTTCTCATCTTCGTCACTCTGATAGGATGGCTCCTGCCCATTCCACCTCTTATCCTACAACTCGCCGCCAAGAACCTTCCTCTAGTTGTATTATGCTTTTCGGTCATAATCACGAATCTAGCACGATTTCTTAATGCCATGCTCTGGCCTTCCGCCGACATCTCGCATTGGTGGGACGGCAGAATCTTCTGTGACATACAAGTCTTCCTCATCAATTTCGTCAGTTTAGCAATTACCGGCAGTATAGTCTGTCTCTTTCGGCAGCTCTGCGAATTCCTTAACCCGGACTATGCAATCCTCGACCGCACAGAAGCCTCCAAGTGGTGGACCAAGATCTTCGAACGAACACTTTGCACCGTCTTACCTCTCCTCCGTGCATCACTCTTCTACATTATCGCCTACAACCGCTACTTTATCCTCGGTCTCCACGGTTGCACACCAATCGCTGATGCAAGCTGGCCCACAATCGCGCTCTTCACAGCCTGGCCCGTTGTCTTCGTTATCCTCACCCTCCTCTACGCCGTCACAGCACTCACCATGACAATCAAGCACCGCTCCAAAATGGGCGACCACGTCTCCCGCAACAAAAGTCGTATCACACGACTCTCGATATTCTGCGCCATCTCAGTCTTCGTCTACACACCATACGTGCTGTATAACTTCGCTCGCACACTACCAGTGCCATTCGAACCCTTCTCGTGGTCGAGGGTTCATTATCCAGGATGGTGGGACAGTATCTATGCCATCCGCCTCATCGAAGCGCTTGTCATACCGGACTACTGCCAAGTGATTTTTAGTGTTGTTGTGTTTGTCTGCTTTGGAGCTGGCAGAGATGCGAGGGAGCAGTATCGTGAGCTTGGTGAGAAGTTTGTGTTTGGATCGAAGATGTTGTGGAGGACTATTGATGATCGTTTTGTTCATTCATGGAGGTGGAGGAGGTAATTGTCAAAACGCAGGGGCTCTACTCTCCCTTGCTGGGATTGAGTAGCCTTTACTGTTTGGGGAGTTACAGTGCCCTAGAGGAGCGAGTGTAATGAGCAGTGCGCTAATAGTTTGTGAAGAAGACTGCCCTGACGGCGGACGGTGTAGTCCTTCACATCAGGACATCCGAGTCTTCGAGAAAGCACAAACGAAAACCGCGTGGACTCTTCTTGTCTTTTTGTTCAGTTGACTCACGCCCAGCACATAAGACGTGTTCCAACAGTACAGTATACATATCTTAGCAAATAATATATAGTTCCAGATCAAGATCGAAATTTCAAATTCATCCATTCATTCATTCATTTTAGATAACCATATATACTCCAAACAATCATTCATCCATTCATCGTATCCCCTTCCATCCACCTTCCTCCTTCTCATCATCATCCCACCTCAACCCTACAGTACCTAGGTCCTACAATTTATGTTTCTTCTCCCCACTAGCAATCTTCCGAAACTCCTCCTGCGGCACCCCATTAACAAAAACCTGCATCCCCGCCATAACCTCCCGCACCCCCTGCGCCTCCAACGCATCCACATAAGGCGCGCGTATCAACTTCTTAATCCCCAACAAACTCTCCCCGTTCAAATGACTGCCCAATTTATCATCCAGTTCCGCGAGTACCTGTTTCAAAAAACCCTCGCTGTCGTTTACATCTTTTCCTGCAAAAGTCTTGTTGACGAAGCCGCAGTGCACGAGCTTTTCGCAGGGGATTTTGCGGGATTGCAGCAGGGCTTCGTTGGCCGTGCTGATGCCCATGCGTTGCACGAAGCCGTAACTTGCGCCGCCTTCGGCTACGAGACCGAGCGATGAGAAGGGCGTGAGGAGGTATGTGTGGGGCGTGGCGTAGATGAAATCGCAGAAGCCGAGCAGCGCAGCGGAAATACCGACTGTTGGACCGTTTAGGGCAGCGACCAGGATTTTAGGGTGGGTGTAGAAGGAGCGTGTGATGTCGAGGTTGTTAGCGACAAAGGACTGTAGGACTTCGCGGCGGGCGCGGTCGGAGTCGGCCGCGGATGAGGTGGAGGGGTCGCTTCCGGCGGGGCGTTGGGTTGTTACGTCGGCGCCGGCGGAGAAGAAGCGGCCTGTGCCGGTGAGGACGGTGATTGTTATGTCTGGGTTCGAGGCGATGGTGCGGAGGAGGCAGGAGATGCGATAGTAGTGGTGTTGGGTTAGGGCGTTGAGTTTTTTGGTGCGGTTGAGGGTTATTATGGCTATGGGAGCTTTGAGGGTTAGGGTGACTTCGCGTTCGAGGTCGGCTTGGGAGATCGCCATTGTGGAATGATGGGTTGCGTGGTGGAAGGCTGCTCTGGCTGTTTGATAGGGAGAAGGTGAGTTGTGTATGCTGGATGTTGGTAGTAACGGGAGATTGAGGTCTGCGAGAGTGTATTGCTTCGAGGAAGTGAACAAACCTGAGAAGTAAGCAGATGGGGAGGAGTGGGTTAAAGCCAGGGTATTGAAATGATTTCCCCAGAAAATGGAAGACTAGAGCCTCGGTATATTGAGGAAGGTCAGAAATGCTCACCGATTGGATGCCACAAGTTCGGTGGAACTGTAGTTTCGTGCCTGGCGTGGCTGGTGTATCGTGGCGATCATCAATCTTTTTGAACATGTGAGGATCAGTCCACTGCGATCGTGGTCAATCTCAATTCTACTGTACTGTAACAAATCCACACATCTTCGACGAACTACACCATTGTACTCTGCCATACAAAGCCACAAGACAAGCTGGGTAGCTACTATCGTCCGACAACAGCCATTTCGGGCAGTTACCATTTCCATCCAGCTCCAATCAATACCCTGCAATGAATACAGTCAACCGCGTCCTCCGCCCACTGCGCGGCGCAAATCTGGAAGTCTTCAAGGTACGTCCGTCCCCATCCTCCCTAGCTAACTAGCTAGCTGTCCCCGCCCTTCCACCATCCCGGTCCTTCCCCATCCATGGCTCAAATCAATCCCTAACATCCAACATTACAGTTCGGAATGTATCTCCTCTTCCCCATAGGCTGGATGTACTACTTCGGCACCAACCTCGAAGACCGCTTCAGCGTCCCAGATTTCTGGCCTACACAAGCACAATCGCATAAAATACCACATGAACGGGAGGAAATTAAAGCTGAGGTTGAGAGGATACAGAGAGATCTGCGGAGGCGCAAGGAGAATGAGACGAGACAAGCGCTTTTGCAGGCGAGTCAGCGGTTTAAGGAAGGGGGTGGAGGGGAGCCAGAGGTGAAGATATAGGAAGGAAGGAGTTTGGATGTGAGGGGAGGATTGATAGATTGTATATTACGATGATGGTGGTGTACATCAGGGTTTCGGATCATATAGAATTTAAAATAGATATACTGGAATGGTTGAGGAAAGCGGCTGCTTTACGGACTCTTGAGCTGGAAGATTGACGGGCTCAGCCAGTTCGACGCATTGCAGTGTCGAGCTCAATTCTCATCTCTCCCTGTGCCAAATATGCTACATCGCCGTCTCCTTCTCGTACACATACCGCCCGTCCAACACAAAACTTCTCGCAACAAACACCGCCAGCGCCACGCTAACAACGACTCAAATACAATTCTTCACACAAAACACGAAACATCCATATCGAACACTCACCCCCATTTGAACCGCAGACACACACGCTTACAACTCGCCCCTCACAGCCTCAATCGTCTCCCTCACAACCTTCTCACCCAAATTCACACTCCGACTCCCATCCACCGCTCCCAAACTACTCGTCACCGCCTCCTTCGCCGTCTTCAACACATCAACCACTCCTCCTCCAACTTTACTCGCCGTAACCTCGTATCCCCCATGACTCGCTTGCGTAACAAATTCCCCACTAATGTAATACCACACCCGCGTGTAGATTATCCACAGGTGGTCTGGGAGGTAAAAGAAGGCGGCCGTGACAAGGAGCGAGATTAGGATGAAGAGGATTGAATCTAGTATGTTGTTAGTATGCGGTTGAGTACATAGGTGTCTTGAGTGGGAAGGGGACAAGATGGGACGTACTGAAAACGATTTTCTCGGTTGGTGAGAGCATGTACAGCGAGAACGT
>Ga0068628_1001227_pt1 | contig 10449 bp, 15 predicted proteins | sample InSIn2gowninarea_FD_77431 | JGI IMG/M metagenome (GOLD analysis project Ga0068628, IMG submission 77431) | Clean room microbial communities from NASA Spacecraft Assembly Facility at Jet Propulsion Laboratory, Pasadena, California, USA -... ... | reverse complement strand
GAAAACAACAAGATTTGATAACAGAGTTCGTCCAACTCAGACTACGTCTCCAGGCCTTGCTCGATCAATGGGGAGCCCTTCATATATTAAGTGGCATGAAAAGAAGAGAATACATTCATCAGTTTACATAAAAAGAGGCTATACCTCCATTCTAGACAATGGCTATGAAATGGAGACCTCAGATGGAAAAATGAATAGCACCAATGCGTTCGTGGCATTGAGAGGGGCAGAAACCATATAAAACTTGTCCCAATGCACTATCAGCAACCTAAAAGCTCTCTTGCCAAAGGAACTGCGTGTTGAAAAATCCTCCTCCTCATACATTGCTACATGCCTTAGGCTTTATAGCACAATGTCGCTTAAAAATCAAAGTTGTTCTGTTTATAACGGAGGTCGTTTAGATGGAAGGGTCGATGAGTGCAACAAACCTTAATAATAGGAATTTTTCTGTTTGAACCAATAATACATGGAAATATAAGAAGATCTAAAAAAAAGCCTTTAGGTCAAACTTCAAAATCCATTAAATTGGACTTATAGACCCATCGGGTCTAGCCCCATATCGCAATCAGCATATCGCTCATTCAATGACCCTTTATCCCGAGGATCCATCGATCGCCAATCTCCAATCACCGATCGTTAATATCATCGTATCGCATTAGCCTGATTGGATCGGCATATTGCGTAGCTACAGCTTAGGGGTCCTAGTCCTTGGTCCTGCCAATCACTAATCGGCTGATCGCTCTGATCGCCGATCGCGATCACAAGTCGGCTCTACCCAGTTCCAACTGCTCCATCATGATATCATTGATTTCCTGCCCTGATTGCAATTTAGTTGTAGATAGCTGATTGTGGTTCTGCTGCTGCTTCTTAAGTCTGCCCCTCTAGACCCTCCGATTGCGATTTGCCTTCATAAGGCTAAAAACCCATTTTTATAAGAAAAAACCTCATTTTCCAAAGGAACTAAAGCAAACTCTTTTTACCACAACTTCATCATCCGGGCTCGAATTGGAGTGCCATTTGCACTATTGGAATTAGGGAGATGAGCACTTCGATCTGATGTCAAGATACTTGCTTTTTTTGCCACTTTGAATTTTGAGATTTTCCATGCCATTGTATCTAAAGATCCACCTGGATCAATCCTCCCCATTGAGGAGCATTTGGACTGCCAAAAGCTTTCCTTAGTTAGTTGGCAAGTGAGGGAACTGTTCCCTCACCCTTTCCTTCTTCAGCCATTTGGCCTTGCTGGGGTGCATTCCCTTGAAATCAACTCGAAGGTATTCCACATCTCCTCGCTGTGAAGTCATGGTCCTTCTATCAAGGATGATGTCTTCAAGTAACTCATCGAGATATTCTGGAGCAAAATCATCAACTGTAGGAACTGTGCCCATATCATCAGTGTCCATGATCAATGGAGGTTCATACAACTTTAGGTTATCTACATTCACTACTGAGTACATCTGCATATATATTGGCAAATCAAGACGAAAGGCATTGTTTCCAATCTTCTCTAATATGGTGAATGGACCATACCAGATGGTTCGCAACTTCTTCCCTTCTCCCTTCATCCTGTCCTTGCTGATGTGGAACTGCACTTTGTCACCCACTTGGAATTGGTGGTTGACTCAGTGTTTTTCATATTGAGCCTTGTAACAGGCTTGACTTTTCTCCAACTGCTCTTGTAGTGCTTGGTGAATCAATTGCATTCGTTGAATGAACTATTGAGCTTTGTCCCTATCATTACATCCACTGGATCCATCTTCCCTTCCAAAGACCATGTCAAAAGGGTCCTTTGGCAGGTAACCAAAACATGTCTCAAATGGTGAACGCTACGTAGATGAATGCACTGCTTGGTTGTAGGAATGTTGTACATATGGGAGATGTTCATCCCACAACTTGGGATGTTTCCCACAATAGCCTCGTAGCAAGTGTACCATGGTATCGTTGACAACCTCTATCTATCCGTTGGTCTGCAAATGAAATTTCGTGCTTCTTTTCAATCTAGTGTCCATCATCCTCCACAAGCTGGTCCAAAAATATCCAAGAAAGTGAGAGTCCCTATCTAACACAATCGATGTGGGTAATCCAAAATGAACCCAAACATGGTGAAAGAAAAGAGAAGTAGTCTTCTCTGCAGTGATCTGCTTTTTACATGGCATAAGAATACACATCTTGCTAAAATGGTCAACGACAACATACAAATAGTCGTGACTCTTTTTAGACAAAGGAAAACCTCCTACAAAGTCCATGGATACACTTTCCCATGGACAACTTGGAATAGGGAGTGGTGTGTAGAGCCCGAGTTTTCTATTAGAGGGCTTTGAAACAGAACACATCACACAACACTTTACATGGCGAGCCACAATGTTTTTCATATGAGGCCAAAAACAAAATCTTTGTAAATGACATAAAGTCTTTTCAACACCAAAGTGTCCAGACACAAGAGAGGTGTGGGCCTCTCAAATTACATGTACTTTTTCCCTGATGGGAATACACAATTTACCAAGGTGATACAACAGTTTCCCTTGCAAGTGATAGTTGTCTACCTGTGAACCATGGGTTAGTTTTGCATAAATCTCCTTAAAGTCAACATCGTTAGCATATTGTTTAGCATAACTCTCAAAAGACAACGAAGCATTATGCAAAATAACAAAAGCAGAAATAGGAGGACGAGATAGCATATTGGCCACTTTATTATTAGTGCCCTTCTTATACTTTATTACCAGATGAAACTGTTGAAGAAAACCCATCCACCTGAAATGATGAGATTGCTGTAACTTGGTTTGTGACTGAAGGTACTGCAAGGGCTAATGATCTGTATGGATGATGGTCTCCTTGCCGATCAGGTAGAGTTTCCACTTCTTCGCACTCTGCACCAAGGCATAAATCTCCTTGTCATAAGTGGGATAGTTTATCACAGCTTGAGAAAACTTCTCAAAATGGTAATAAATCAGCTTCTTTTGCTGCATCGGTACAGCTCCCATGGCATAACCGCTAGCATTGGTTTCAATCTCGAATGGCTATTGGAGATCGGGTAAGGCTAAGACTGGTACGATACTGATCTTTTCCTTCAATGTTTTGAAGGACTTCCGCTGTATTCCTCCCCATTGGAAGGCATGTTTCACACTTTTCAATATGTGCAAAGGTGCTACAATAACAAAGAAATTAGCAATAAATCTCCTCCAATACTGGACTGCACCTAAAAAGCTGCGGACCTCAGTTACACTAGTAGGCTTAGGCCAATTTACAATTGCTTCAACTTTATAAGGATCAATCTTTAACTAACCATGACCAACAATATGACCTAGGTAACCCAAAGAGGTTTTCCCGAACTCATACTTTGACAACTTTACAAAGAGTTTTTCTTTTTTCAATACATCAAGCACTTTCTTTACATGACACATGTGTTCAACCCAACTCTTACTAAAGACAAGTATATCATCTAAATATAAAAGAACAGATTCATCAATGAAAGGCCAAAAGATATCATTCATGACCCTCATAAAAGTGGCTGGAGCATTGCAAAGTCTGAATGGCATCACCATCCATTCGAACAGCCCCTGTTTGGTCTTGAAGGAGGTTTTCCACACATCCTGCTCTGCAATTTGGACCTGGTAATAACCACTGTACAAATCCAATTTGGTGAAATAAACAACAGTCTTTAACTGATCTAATAAGTCATCAATGCGTGGAAGAGGGTAACAATTTTTAACCGTGATCTTGTTTAGCGAGCGGTAATCCATGCACATCCTCCATGTGTCGTCTTTCTTTGGGACTAAGACAATTGGTGATTTGCACAGAGAAGTGCTTGGCTTGATGACCCCTTAGTCCAGCAATTCCTGCACCTGTTTCTTGATTTCCTCCATCTCAATGGTCGACATCCTATACATGCCAATATTTGGCAAAGGAGCGCCATGCTGCAAATGGATTTCATGTTGAATTTACCTCATTGGAGGTAATCCCTTCAGTTCCTGAAACATCTCATCATAATTAGAAATTAATTCAAATAATTCATGTTTATGTTCCTGATTGCAACCCTAGAAAGAAACAGCTAATTCTGTCTCTTTTTCCCTTACAACCATAAGCATGCAACCTTTACTGGAATTCACCAGTATTTTCATTTTTCCAATGCTTACAAGACTAGCATTGATTTTATTTTGATGAGCCCTTAATATATATTCTACCCCATCTTTTATGATTTGGTATTTGTTTTCATGACGGAAAAAGACTGCCTTTCTATCATAAAGATATGGGCTCGCTAACACCATCCCAAAATATCCAATGGTATTACATCTAGTTCTACTTCATCCACTACCTTAGAAGTGATCACAAATTTGACTTTACACTTCTCGGTTACAGTCAATTTTTCTTTATCATGTATCCATCCAAGCGGGTAAGGTTTCGGGTGTGGTTTTGTTTCTAAGCCAAGTTTCTTTACCAAGGATTCTGCAATTAAGTTTTCCTGGGACCCAATATCAAACAGAGTCTCAACTTTAGTATGATTTACAACAACTCTGATACGAAATAGTTCAATTCCTTCTCAATCATTAGGAAGGGACTCATTTACGAAACTGGTGCCTTCATGCGAATTAGAATTAACATGAGGTGTAAGAGTACCTTTTGTTCCCGTTGATGTGATCAACGCTTCATCTTCGAAATCTGATCCAAGGTCTTGCTGTGTCTTTGCCACTACCTTCTACTTCCCTTTTCCTCCATACTTCTTTGGATTCTTTTCTAGGTGTTGTTTAAAACAGTGATTGTCATCGTGGCCTTCCTTTTTGCAGTGATTACAATATGGCCTCTCTCCTTCTTTGGTTGATGCCATCTTCTTCTCCTTTCCTTTCCATTTCGCTTTGGATTTTCCATTGGGAGGTTTGAACGATGGTTTTCTGGATTGATCATCTTTTTAATTTTTGCCCCTGTTCTCAATATGAATTTCTTTTATGCTGGCTGAGTCAATAGTGGTTGGTTCAAACAATAACAACGAATGCCTAATGTAGCTATGCAATGAGTCAATATACTTAGTTACAACTTCAAGTGTATCAAGTGCAATACCCAAATTCAGTGCTTGCTTTCTAAACTCCTCTGTAAAACTCTGAACATCCTCACCTTTGCCTTGCCTTAAATACTGCCAATTCATCAAAACTTTTTTCTTGTATCCTAAAGGATAAAAATATTCCTTTAAAACAAAAATAAAATCAGGCCATGAGGAAAATAGGTTACCCACATTCTTACTTCACTGTAATTTGCTCTCCCACCAAACGAGAGTGGTGCTGCTCAGCTGTAGAGACGCCAGCTAAATGTTCGCCTCATCCTCCACAATCTATTGAATCCTACAATATATGTTGGCTTAATGGGGCCTGACCCAGGTTCATAAATGTTTCGCCAAACAAATGCCGACACTACCGGCCCTTTCAGCAATAGTCTGCGGGCGCAGACTGAAGTCTCACCTGAGGTAGTATGGGAGGGTGCCGGAACCAGGTTTCTGCACCCTAGGGATGTCTTGATGTGGTCTGGAGTTGCACAGATTGATCCGACACACTGCATTGCTTCCGCGCCGCTAGATTTTCAGAGTAACTACCTTAGTCAAGCACGAATGTGGTTTACCCTTTACTGAGCTTAATATTATTATAGATCTTTTGTTACTTACGAAGGCATAGTACTTTCAGTTACCATTTAACATAAACAATCATGCATGTAGTCATAAATCATGAACATATGCATAAACAAGAATCTAGAATAGATACACGATATTTAAAAATCAACTTATCTTTATTAATGCCTTTATCTGGTTACAATCCTCTTCTTGCCCTGCGTACACAGCTGTAGGGGTCTGTGCACTCAGCTGCAGACTCCAACCAGGCCTCCACGCACACAACTGCGGAGCCTCTATCTCCTATTATTCCTCTCGACTCAGAATTACAGACTCAGAGCAACTACTGCTCCAAACAACCCATGCACTATTGATCTCCTTAATGCCTTCCTCCAAACTGTCTTCTACACCTAGAGCCTTGCTTTATTTATACATTCTCATGGTCCGTAGACCATGGGTAGGCCAACTCATTTTCTATTATATTACCTTATTTTCAAGTGGACTACCCTTTGACTTGACTTATTACAACTCACACTCTGCACACTTCGCGAAGCCTTTACAATACCAATATCCCCAAAATTGTGAGCTTTTAAGCCCAAACCCATTACGCGGGGGACCTGCTACCCAACAGGCCCCCAACATAAACACCATGACTCGTCCCCAATCACTTGGTTGGTGTGGTGATCTTCACTCGGAGATCATCCAACGAATTTTGTGCTTCACGGATGTCGACCACACATTCCTCCATTGTGTGCTATATCAAATGTGTGCAACGTTCTGATGCATCATTGTTAGCAGCGTCCACTTGCCTTTCGCATATGTGTCCTGCATCTAGGTAAGCTTTCTCTCTATCATGGCAATGACTGTGAACGCTTCCTTGAGACAAGGCTGGATGCGTGCTTTAAGCCCTACTTCTTTATGTCATGTAGCATCCACTCTTTCTTTTAGATCCTAGGCCTCCCTTATCTTGGCGACGAGTTGGGTGAGTGCGACCATCTGCGCAGTTCCCCGAACATTGTCATAATCTTGCTGTAACTCCTGTGCTTCTGTCTCTAGCTGCCATAGCGTTGGGTCCTCCTAGAGTGAAGTAAGCATTAAGAGGGACTGGTCCAACAAGCCAGTGCAGTCGTGTACAGCATGCTCTATCTCTTTTAACCCTGATTGAATGTCTTGGTGGTGCTACTCTATGACTTCCAGGTTTATAGATGACTGCGCCTGCAATTGCAGCTCTGCTATCTGTAAGTTCAGCTCGAACTGCACCTTCACAGCCTTCTCATGGGTCCTACGAACTCCAGCTGCTAGTTGGAAAATCTTTTCTACTGTGGGGAGTTCTGCTGGTACGACCAACTCCACAATACTACTACAGGATTCCTCAACTACCTGTTCTACTCCCTGTTTTTGGGCAACCATGCTATCTTATTGCAGGCTGAGTTGTTCTAGTTTTGCCTTTTGCTCACTCAAGATTTGGAGAGTGTGGCCCTCCCTAGCACGAATCTTAGCAATTACCCCTCCCTGTAGCTGGTGGATGGTTTCTCTTGGAAGAGCGGCCAAATTCAACCCCCATCCCCTTATGTCACCTTCGGCTTCTGCTAAGATAGCTTCTTCTGGTAACACCAATGTGTGTGTTGTGCTTGTGTACAACATCTGTTCAATATAGCTTCCGCAAGGTGTGATGTCCTCATTCCTGGGGGTTGCACCTGTAATGCCTACAACTGTGCTCTGAGTGCCCCAACACAGTCGTCTACTCCATCATCAACTCTGCCAAGGCATCCTTATCAATAAAGGTTCCTCCCACAGACTCTGTTGCCTTTGTCCTCTTTCGCGCAGAAGGCTGCTCCAGGATGCGCGGCCTCTTGAGTTGGGTTACATTTGTTGGAAGGTTCATGCATTTCTATATCTCCACCTCCCCCTGTATATTCTGCTCCATGGGCATTTTTTGGCCTTCCCTGGCCTCCTCAGCGGGTGCAGTTGTGGTCTGTTTCATTTGCTCTAGCATGGCTACGTCAGCCGTCATCTGTTGCATGGCTGCTTCCTATTCCTAATGCTTTCTTTTCGCTAGCTTCGCGAGGCGCAACTTGGTCTCCTTCTTCTTCTGTTGTGCCGCAATTTTTTCCAATTCTGCCAAGCCCGAGGCACACCACTCCGGAGACCATGACGCCATTACTTCAAATATTTCATCATCTGTGGCAATGAATGGTAGCTTTTCCCATGCTCGAGTTGGATCCTTTCACGCTCGGATATACAAGTTATGCATATCTGCCTTGAATTCTACTACACTTTGTAAAGTGTCATATACTGTCGAGGACAACTATGGCCTACAGTTGATCCATGTTTGTAAACTTGCCTCTACAACTATCCAAAATACCTTTATCTCCCAGATCCTTGCCGTGTCTTTGGTTGCCCAGAGCAAGGTATACCTCACGGCCTCGGGTACGTTCTGCTCCACGGTGGGAAACTGGTTGTCTGCTGGCAGCTCCCTGGCAATCAACAGGATGGATAAGATCACCCACGCATAGTGGAAGGTCTTACCCTGGTCTTGTGCTTCCCTGCAGTTCATCATAGAGAAACTACACCCATTTGAACTGGACCCTTTCTGCACACTGCTCTACCAATGCAATTACAGATGTCAGTACTTCGTCTACATGGCATTTCCTCATGAGCTTGCTGGCCAAAAACTGGGTGGAAATGCGCACCCCTCGATATTTGATACTTTCTATTACGTACCCTCACTTCTTTTTCTCTAGCTTATATTTGGCCTTCATATCTTCCGCAAGGCCCAAGTCACTACTCTTTTCGGCTATGTCTGCAGGATTGCTTCCTTTAATCGACAGCCATGAGATTCAATGAATTAATTTATTCGTGATGGGAATCGACCCTTCCAGCCACAAATACCTGTCATGTACTAGACACAGTAGCTTCCGAATGACAAAGATAGTGATAGGCACACGGTGGTAGTGGGGTATCCAACGCAAATGTAGTAACCCTAACTTCTCCACACTTTGCAACCATTTCTGTTGTCGTAGTTTTTCCGCGGCCAACTGGGGGAACTTCTCACTATCTGCAAGGTCCCAATCTTCGAATTTTATATTCGATACCCATCCCAGTGGGGGACTGTCAAACCTGATATCATCCAAAAGAAGCGGGGTCTGGAGCGCACTCTTCATGGCCTCCAGGTCCTTTGGTATCTTGGCTGTCCCCTTCCGTGAGGGAATGTAGGAGGGTAACTCTATCACTGAAGGTGCTTGGGAGACATTTTCCTCCTCATCATCTTGTGCCTCAATTTGAGCTATCGGGTCTTACAGATCTTCCTCCTCCTCTTCCGTTTCAATAGTGACAGCTTTTCCCTTTTTGGCCAGTGAGATTTTACTAACTCTTAGGTGCCATGGTGATACCTCGATGGGCCCCATTGGATATTTGTTTTTATGTGGTCATGGTGTGCGTGGTGCGTGGAGACTTCGATACCTTTGGTGCACCTGTTGTCGCTCTGGGCTCCTCCTAGGTCACCCGAGGTTCTTGGCTACCTCCCATAATTCGCACTCTAGTTCTTGACATTGTGTTTATACTCGACTCGGTCAGTCGTGCACTTACGGGTGGCAAGGTAGCTTGGGACTCACTGCTCTGTACTACCTCAATTCTTAAAAACCCTAGAGCTACTTGAAAGCTACCCCATGGAATTTTATAGTAATAGTTAGATTTGAATTCAACCCTTCCCTCCATTTTTGAGTCCTTAGTACTTGCTTGGTGATAGATCTCCCCAAATCTAGCCCGTAATTCATGTCTTAATGGTCCACCGCCCACTCCTTTCTGCATTAAGTTAGCCTTCTTGTCATGAATAGTGTTTTCAACAGTCACCCCCCAACCTATCCATGTAGCAGCGCATCCCCCTAAGCATGACTGTGAGCCTTGCGATAGATGGGCTCTATGCAGAACCCCCTTTCCACACAAATTTCCTGCAACCTTGTTTATAGTCCCACGCCTTCTTTCAATTGCTGGAGTGTTGGGACTGTGCCTTCTATAGATAGTCAAGTGGTCACACCCCTGGTGTGAGGCTTCACTTTTCCTGTTAGCCCAAGCTGTTGGCACCTTCCACATGCCTTTGCATCATGTCCCTCTTTGTATGGTACCTTCCCTTGTTTAGTAAGGTGCGGTTGCAACCATAATAGTAGGGTTGAAATTTCTTCTAACGTAGTAATAGGGCTGGCTGGACTCAGTCCCCACATACTCAGTTTCTTACGGCCTTCTTGCGCTACTTTGTTTTCTAGTTTGCGGATTTCTTCATCCAATGTCATACTTCTCTTCCTTAGCCATGCCCATTCATCATCAAGTTCATGAAGTTTCATTCTTCTTTGCTGAAGGTTTTCTTGCAACTACCTAATTCTTATAACTAGGTCCTCGACCTGGGTTCGGACACGAACATGTTACTAGAATAGACTTGGGAGCGAATGGGCTGGCCTGTGTTACAGTGGTCTCCTATTCAATTATGGATGACAAATCAACAAAAGATCATGCCCATGGGAAGACTGCAAGGGGTAACCGTGGATATTGATGATGCGAGCATGTAGACAGATTTTTAGGTAATAGAGATTGTGGATGATAGTAACCATTACCCCACATTATTAGGGATAGATTGGGCTACGGATATGAATGGAGTCATCAACCTGAAGAAGCGAAAAATGACTTTTGAGAAAAAGTCTCTACGTGTCGTCGTTCCGCTGGATCCTACTAAAGGAGTGCACTACACTGAACCTGTGCTAGAAGATGACAATGACGATGAGTTGGACTGCATTTACCAGATAATAGCACAAGATTAGGATAGGGTAAACCTGACTGAATATGGGAGAATCTCATGGGAGTGCGAT
>Ga0068628_1001222_pt1 | contig 10473 bp, 12 predicted proteins | sample InSIn2gowninarea_FD_77431 | JGI IMG/M metagenome (GOLD analysis project Ga0068628, IMG submission 77431) | Clean room microbial communities from NASA Spacecraft Assembly Facility at Jet Propulsion Laboratory, Pasadena, California, USA -... ... | reverse complement strand
GCTCTCCTTGGTCTTCCGAAGAGTTGGCATTCCTATCAGGACTCTGTCAATGGTCGGGAGATATTGCCAGGATGGGAAAGACTTTGGTCAAATCTTGTGCAGGAGGAGATCAGGCGGAATACTAGGGACGTATCTTCATCAAAGGGACCTGATGAAGAAAATTGCACTTTGGCTGCCAAAGCAAAGAAGGGGAAGAGAAAGAAAGCTTCTCAGTCTGGTGCGAAAGGCAAGAAGCAGGACATGTCCAAGGTGAAGTGTTTTCACTATCACCAGCACGGACACTATGCCACAAATTGTTCATAGAAGAAGAAGAACAAGCAAGCTGCTGGATCTACAGCAGGGGAGGCTCTAGCCTCGCAGTTTGAGCTTGATTTTTCATTGATCGCATGCTTGGTATCAAGTGTGAAGGGATCGGTGTGGTTCTTAGACAGTGGTGTGTCTTTTCACATGATAGGAGATCAAGATTTGTTTTCTGATCTGGAGGACAAATATCTTGGAGTGCACATCGAGAGGGGCGATGATGGTAGATATAGTGCGACCGGTATCGGTACCATTTCCTTTAAGAGGGAGTCTGGTAAACCCTTCGTATTGAAGGAAGTGATGCATGTTCCAAGATTGAAGAAGAATCTTATCTCTGTGGCTATGTTAGAAGACAGGGGATATGATGTTGTTTTCAGCAAGGGAAAGGCTTTCTTGCATAGTAAGACAACTGGAGAAACCCGGAAGATAGGAGTTCGAGTGAGGAACCTGTATCAAGTGCATGTAGATGGTTGTGCAGCAATGGCATGCAAGGCAGAAGGATTGGTGAGCCGGGATGATGGCGGGTTGTGGCACAGGAGATTGGGTCACCTTCACCATGGAGCCTTGAAGATACTATAGTAGATCACTACAGGGCTTCCTAAAGGCACTCTTGTACAGTCAGATCAGTGCAAGGGGTGTGCTTTGGGAAAGTTTGTGAAATCCACCTTTCACGAGAAGGATAGTCGCGCAACGATGGTCCTTGAGAGAATTCACACAGACATGTGTGGACCTTTCTCAGTAGCTTCAACAGCAAAACACAGGTACTATGTGATTTTTGTTGATGATTTCTCTAGAAAGTGTTGGATCTTCTTCATGCAGAAGAAGAGCGAGACATACTCAAAGTTCTGTGAGTTCAAAGCACTGGTCGAGAAGGAGTCGAGGAAGAAGGTGAAGGCTCTTAGGAGTGATAATGGTGGTGAATAAATCTCTGGCGAGTTCAAGGATTTCTGCAGTGTAGAAGGGATTCGAAGAGAGCTCATAGCTCCCCATAACCCACAGCAAAACGGGGTTGCTGAGCGGAAGAACAGAATGAGCGTGGGTGTTGCACGGGCGATGTTGCATGACTAGAACCTACCCCTTCACTTGTGGGCAGAAGCATGCAATATAGAAGTTTATGTGTAGAACCATTGTCCTCACAGGATACTTGGCATGAGTACACTCGAGGAGGCTTATTCTGGTAAGAAGCCTGATCTTTCTCATTTGAGGATTTTTGGTGCTAACGTTTACATGCATGTGATGAAGGATGCCAGTACGAAGCTGGAGCCGACCGCAGAAGTTGGGATATTTGTGGGGTACACTGATACGCCCCATAACTATCATGTGTATTTTCCAGACAATGGTAAAACTGTTGTGCGACGGGATATAAAATTTTAGGAGGAGAAAGCCATGAAGTGTTCACTTGAGAGGGAGCCACACTTGCATGCAGAGGAGGAGCTATTAGTTCCTAAGGATGAGCTTCAGGACATGGATCAGCCATAAGATGAAGTTCATGGAGTGGAAGAGACCACTCATGCAATGCCAACCATCATAGGGCAAAAGCGGTTGACAGAAGCTAAGCGACTGGCTCAAGATGCAGAGAAGGTTGTAGGACCACCTACAGCTCAACGTAGGTAGAGACAGTCACCTGATCGGTACACTAGATACATGGCTCTTATGAGAAAATGTGTTGTGACTGAGCCATCCTCTTTCGAGGAAGCTGTGGAGGATCCCGCATGGGTAGATGCCATGGTGGAAGAGTATGATTCAATTGTCAGAAATAGTGCATGGGAGATTGTCCCAATACCGCAAGGGAAATCAGTGGTGGGTTTGAGATGGATCTACAAAGTTAAGTAGGCAGCTGACAGGAGTGTGGAGAAGTACAAGGTAAGATTTGTTGTCCAAGGCTTTTCATAGATAGAGGGGATCGATTATGAGGAGACCTTTGCACCTGTTGCAAGGTATTCTTCCATATGGACGATTCTTGCTCTCTCAGCGCAGATGGGGTGGCACATCCATCAGATGGATGTGAAGACTGTGTTCCTCAACAGAGTCATTGAGGAGGAGGTGTACATTGAGCAGCCCAAAGGTTTTGAGATCGTCAGCAATGACTCGCATGTGTGTAGGCTCAAGAGAGCGTTGTATGGGTTGAAGCAAGCACCACGTGCTTGGTACACACAAATAGACAGTTATTTCACTGGACTTGGATTCTCCAAGAGTGAGGCAGATCCTAACCTCTACCAGATTGTGGTGGAGGGTAAGTTGCTTATCATTGTACTTTATGTAGATGATTTGATTCTAACAGGTGATGAGCTGTTGCTACTTTCATGCAAGGAGGATCTTGCGAGGGAGTTTGAGATGAAGGACTTGGGCCTCCTTCATTATTTCTTAGGATTGGAAATTTGGTAGCGCAGCAGTGGACTATTTGTTTCTTAGGGTAAGTATGTTCGAGAGATACTGGAGAAGTTCAACATGCATGGCTGCAAGCCTGTTGATACTCCTCTTCCTGGAGGTTGGAGGAAGGAGGATGCTACTTCGGCAGAAGAAGTGGATGCCACTGTTTATCGACAGTTGTGGGGTCGCTTATGTATCTGGTCAATACACGACCCGATATATGCTATGTTGTTAACCAGCTTTCACAAGCTATGGTTAAGCCAACCAAGCTCTTTTGGAAGGCAGGCAAGCATGTATTGCGAAGGCACATCAGGATATGGTTTGTGGTACAGACAGAAGGATGAGATGAAGCTATGTGGCTTCATAGATGTAGATTGGGCAGGGAGCCCAACGGACAGAAAGAGCACATCAGGAGGGGTCTTCAGTATCAAGTCGACAGTAGTTTCTTGGTACAACAGGAAGCATATATTTGTGGCACTCAGTTCAGCAGAGGCCAAGTAGATGGCATCAAGTTTGGTTACATGCGAGGCTATATGGATGAGGAAGAACCTGGTCAGTTTGTTCAGTTCTCACTTGGAGCCTACTGTGATTTACTGTGATAACCATAGTTGCATTAAACTCTCGGCTAATCCTATATTTCATGATAGATCTAAGCATATTTACATCAGGTACCATCATATCAGAGATTGTGTGTAGCGGAGAATCATGTTACTTTCATACATTCCAACGAAGGATCAGGATGTTGATATCTTGACGAAGGCACTCACCAGGAGCAAATTTGAATACCACAGAGGTAGGATAGGGGTTGCTGATAATCCATATCTTGTTGAGAGGGAGTGTTGAGATTGCAGCAAGATGATGGAGCTTAGTGGAAAGGAGTCGCCTTCACTAAGTGGGCCCGCAGGCAAATTATGGCACAAAGTCTATTTTTAGACTATGTCTATTTTAGACATATGGATCATGTCTATGAGTTGCAAGATGTTGTTTATGGATGATTGGTAATGTTGGTAAAAATAGATGGACTTCTATTTTTGGATCACAGCAGGAGTGATAAGAGTCTATTTTTAGACTGCCATGCTAAAAATAGAAAAGTCAAATATTATTGTCTCATAATAATATTTAGACTATAAACTTTATCTTAGTCTCTTGGAGCACTTCAGTTTGAGCTACAGATGTGGCACATGCAGCTGACAGAAGGAAATAAGCTTTTCTTATGTGTTAGTTGAGCTATTGCATGCAGGACTTCAGTTAGAACTCATGTGGTTGAGTTTAGTGGACTGGATGTGGAGTTGATGGAGTTGTGTTCAGTTGAACTAGTTGTATTTAGTCTAACTGGAGAATACACCAGTGATGAGTTGTGTGAATTGATTGTTAATTAATTCACTAATTATTAACTCATAAAGAAACTAAAGAATACATCAGTTAACTCGGTGCATGTACAGTTCAGTGGAGACAGGTGTTAGAGATTGAGATTGCTATGAGTTGTGACTATCATATGTGCATGAGATTTGCACATGCAACTAGATTGAGTATGCCAATGACAATTGTGTGGTAATTTCCCAGTGGATAGCCTATGCTCACATGATTTTTAGGGTGAGTGACTTTCCAAGGTAAAATAGAACTTGGAACGAGTTTGGATTCATTCATTGATTCATTCTCTTGCAGGCTTGTGCAGTGGAGGCAGGCAAAGCAGCGGGATAGATTCGGAGATCAAATCTGAGCTGTATTGTGTGTAACAGGTGGAGCTAGTACTGAGATACTTGTGAGGAGTATTGTACTATGTAATTTTACATGTTCTCAATCATTAATATACAGATAGTGTGGGGTTTTTAGCGAGATGCTTTCCCCAGGTTACATACTGTGTTAATGTGTGCATGTTATTGATGTTTCATTGTTATTGATGCTGCTAAATTGATGATCAACATAGAGGAGGTTATGTATTATGCATGTTCCGCTTACAAGTGTATAATCAGGATAATCTCTGTGAATATGTGTCATATTATTCAAAATTTCTACAATCAAGAACCAAAGGTATTGTAGAAAAATGATCCCAAAGGTATAGATGATAATGATTTTCTTTTGACTTACAATTTTGATGATTCAGATTTTTATCATACTAAAATTCCTAGTGAAGATGAGAATGATAGTAAATTTCTTAGAGCTAAGATTTCTAGACTAACAATTGCATGCAAGAATCAAGAAAATCTATTGCAAATATGTGATGATAAGGAGGTCAATCTCAAGGAAGAGATTTTTAGCTTAAGGATTAAATTGGAAAAATCAGAAAAAAGTTGAGGAAGGTATGAGGAAGTACGAAGAAAAAGAAAATGAGTGTGAGGGATTAGAAGTTGAAGTGGTGTCCTTGAGAAAGTAGCAAGAGATGGGGAAGACAATTGTAGCCTTGGATAATTTGCTTGAGATCCAAAGATCAACAATGCATAGATATGGTATTGGATTTCAATAGGGTGAGTCTCATTCGTATGCAAGTAAAAAGAAAAAAGAAGAACCCAAGAATCTTGTAGTGAACAATACCAAAAAAAAGAGTACCAACCAAGGAAACAAGAAGCAGAACCAGCAGAAGATCAACTAGCATATCCAACAGTAACTGAAAAGAAAACCTCAAGGAGCACCTACATTTAGAATATATTTTTCTCTAAGAGAAGATCATTGCAGATCTGTAAGATTTCAAAGGAATCAAAGCCCCTTCATTCCTTTGATGAGAAAGGTGTGTTACAACCACCACAATCTTGGACATGTTGTATCCAACTGTAAGAGCAGAATGTATAGATCCAATCTAGAGATTGCAACAATTTCAACAACCAAGGAGATTGGTCAACAAGTATAATCGTGCTTTTTATGGTTGTTGATATTAATATAATATGTTTGTTCATAAGGCAACTGATTACAATTCTAACCAATGGAGGAGAAGCACATTGCATGCAAGGTATATATATGGCATGAGAAATAGGATATTTGATCCTCTTACTTCATATCTTGGCCACATGGAGTGCTACACATGTCATAACTTTGGTCATATTGAAAGAGACTACTTGTTGCCCCGTTATTCAAGGAAAACCTAGGAAGACCAGCAAAAACAAAGAGGACCTAGCAAAAAAATAGTGAAGGAAGAAAAGAAGCATCCAAAGACTGTGTGAAAGAAGGAGGAGCAGCAACTCTTCAAGTAGTGAAGAACATCCCCTCCTGTAGTCCATGATTTTTTTTGCATATTTACAGAGGACTGTAGAGTTCTTGAGAGGTGCATAACCTCAAGGGCAGTGCATGGCAGCTAGATGAGTACGATTTTTGCAGTACCATATGATGAGTTCATTCAGCCCCATGCACATTCAGGTCCATAGGATCAGCTTGGCTATTGGAGGTATATTCAACTTAGGTTAATTGTGTGATTAATTTTGACATTGATAATTGGGCTACCAAGATCAGGTTATTTTGTCATGAGGAACACCAAAACATAATATTTCCCATAATATGCATGGCTTGAGGGTCTTTCATTTTTATACTAGGTCTCCTCAAACATAGATCTCGAACCACCTTAGAATAGATAAGAACATCTTTAATGACATGAAAAAACAGTTCGTGAACATGCACATCCTTGAGGTCACTTAAGAAGTCAAAATTAGGCTTGGTAAAAGGTTTATCTAGGTCCAATCTCTCACGGTAAGGAGGAACTTGTGGTTTTGGCTAGTTTGATTGGTTCTTATGACTTTTAGAGATTGAACTAGTTGTGATTCTTCATTCAGAACTTTCTCATTAAGATCCTCTGTTTTTATTGGAGGAATTATTTTATCAATATTCTTCCTTGACCTAAGGTGAATATCATAAAATTTTAGGGAAGAGATAGAGTAAGTGGGGTAAGTAACAATCTTATTATGTTGCACTGATTGAGTTTCCTTACCTTTATTTGGGTTAGGAATTGGTTGTGCAGGAATTTTATGTTGAGTAGGGGTTTATGTGGATGGTTGCATTGGTGGAGAAGGAATAAGTGGCATAGATGGTTGAAGTAAGGCCTATTGAGGGCCTCCAAAGGATGGATTCCTCCACCGTGGCTGCCAAATTTGATTTGGAGGGGGAAGTCGTCCATGGTTGAGTAGGTAAATGCTATTTTGGAGAAGAGTATTATATTGAAGGGTTAGGCTATCATGAACATTTATAGAATACATGGGCGCTTCACTCAATGAACCTTTGACATATCACATGTGTTCATGGCATATTAAACAATACCCTTACTTTGACTACATATTAGTAAATACCTCTAAAAATCACATATTTTAACCCCCTACCAATACAAACCAATTACACCTTCCCAACTTAAAAAAACCATACTTTCACTAGATATTGTAGGTATCCATTTTTTCATTAACATTTTTTATACCCCTTTATATTTTTCCATTAATTTTGAGCTCCATTTTTTTATACCTACCAATATGAAAACCATTTAGCCCCCATATATTCCCCAATATATTGTCATTTTTTCCTTAATAGATATCCCCCAATAAGAATGCACATGGTATGGTATTTCTCTCCCATTGAAACCCTTGTGATGGAAGACAAAACATAATTTCTCTAGTACGTCATCCATCTAGTACATAAATTTCATTTAGGCAAAAATGGATGTTTTCTTGTGGCATGGTCCTATGTGCATATTAATTTCACAAACCTCAATGTGATTCAGCGGGAACTCTTTCAATGGGTATTGTCTCTTTCACTTTACACAAAAGATTGCTAAAGCTAACTCTGCTCCTTTCTTCTTGTTCATTTGTAAGTTGTCCAATTGAGAACTCAATGAGCCAAGTATATAATTTTTTAAGTCTTCTAAGATGTTCCCAACTGTAGCCTTGTTGACTTTTATTAAATGGTCTCTTGGTCCCCTCTCACTCTTTGTTGTTCCTCTAAAATGTATTCAACGTAATTCAACAATATCGTCATAATATCACTGGGATACATCTCCTCCACCTATAAAATTTAAGAGTTCAATATAATCATCGTGTATTCCACATAATAGCAAGACACAGTGTGTCTAGAGCTAAATCTCCTTGTCTTTCCCATTGTATATTGTAGTTGATTATTTCGAAAGTATTTCCTCCATTTCCAATTATTTGTTTCTAAATAGAGGACACAAATATGAAGTTTCATGAGATCACTGGTGATACATGCAATAATAAATAATGTTCCATTTGAGTAACCCATCCAATGGGGTTGAAGCCATCAATTTTTTTGACATCAACTTTAGGAAGGCGTAGGTCACAAGCAAAGGATTTAGACTAATAGGCCATGGATTGAGATGATGTCACAACCTATTTGTTGATATGTTTCTTTGAAGGATTATGGTCATTGAAATTAGCCATAAATGCCTCTAAGGTAAGCCAAGAATTATTGAGGTGTTGAAGCCCATAAAGATAGGCTTTAATTGATGAAAGGATTTTCTTAGTATTAGTGTGGGACTATTTAAAGGTGGAGTGAAACTTGGAAAATTGATTTTCAAGGGAAGTAATGCAAGTATTATATTCTTGGTTGTTGTTTTCCATTTGGAGAGGTCACAAGGAGTGCGATGGGAGGTTGTGGCTAGTGATAAGGAAGTAGGGGAAGTCAGTGACGTGATCCACACAAAAATACTTACTGGAGAGTGATATAAGTGATCAACACAAAACTCTAGAGTAGGGAAGGTAGGTGATTAGTGACAAGATTGTTGGATCCACACAAAAAAATGCCTAATAAAAAGGAGTACCAATGTGATCAGCACAACACAAGAAATGTATTGATATAGGTCCCAAATAAGGGTGTTGGTAGGTCCACTTTATAATCATTTTTCCTTTTGCAGAGTTATGCTCGAAACCAAATAAACTTTCACTAATAAAATTCCTAGATTTTAAACATTAGCAAATGTGTAGGAATTTTTTAGTTTGATACAATAGATAGGGTTTCCGAGAATTGAAGTTGAAAAAATTAGGCCTTGAAGGGTCCTAAGTACAAGGGTTTGTCCTATGCTATAGATCTATAAGATACTTTCAGGATCTAATAGTAGTACCCAGTTCAATATCTATAACTCCTACTCAGGAGGGTCAATCATACTCTTAGTCATACTACCTAATTACCCATGTATATGAGTATTTTTCTTGATTCCACTATAGAAGTCAAGCAATTATGAGTTGATATAGGGTTGGTTAAAGAGTCTTACATTATTTTTTATATACCATAGGGTATGTTGAAGTGAGAGTTCGTGTATTAGTGTTGACAAATGTGGTACTACTCAAAGGGGTACCAACAGGGGTTACAAGGGTTTTCAACTAAGTGAAGCCATGTGTAGTTGCTGTGTGTATTCCACCCTGACTACATTTTTACTCACCTAATGATAGATAATGATGGTTTTTAAATATATTAGAATGAATCTCTAACCTACAAATTTTTCTTTTAAAAAAATGAAAAATAGGACAAAGGAAACTTCTCTGATACCATGTACCTGATAGAAATATTAAGAACAAAATTCAAATAATATCCAAATATTTAATAAAAAAGTAGTAAAAAATAGATAGCATAATGATAGTAAGAGAAAAATATGGTACTTTTATTATTGAAGCACAATTTTCACTCACCTCTTTGAGGAAGAAACCTCAAATCAAGAAGAGCTCGATTTCAATAATTCTCCATACAAATTTTACCATGGTTCTACCTCAATATATACTACTTTATACCTTTATAGAACATTCTAAAGGAGAAACTTTCTAGTAGGTAGAACCTTCTAGTAATCCCTTTTAGAAGAGTTTTGTTCACACTATTACTGTCCTTATTTATTACTAATGGCCTTTCTTACATACCAATATATTAATCTATCTATTAGGTGTTAGGGTGGCTAGGACCCTAGCAGTCTTCCTTAGCCACACAATATACTTTTTTCCCCTATAGTAGCTACATATTCTCCTCTGTAGTGGAATCTATTGGAATGAATTGATTGTGTGGTCTCCATGAGATAGTTTTTTATCCAAGATAATGTGGTATCCTAAATAAAGCACTCCATTCTCATTATCCTCATCAAAATGTGAATCATTATGCCCAACTAGTATGAATTCCTCCATATTAGAGTATTTGAGCTCAAATTATTGAGGTCCATTCAAGTACCTTAGAACTCTCTTTACAACACAACAATGTCCTTCACAAGTTTTTTCCATGAACCTATAAAGGATCCCAACTAAAAATGAAATATATGGTCTAGTAGTGTTTAAAGGTCGATGGACCTCCCCACAAACTGCCTATATTATCTTATTTTGATATTAGCTTCATTTTTTTCTCCATTGGAGTAAGGAGGATTGCAATCAATGCCAATTCATTCACTTCTTTTCATATCACCTTGAAAAAATTCTCCACTAGAGTAGAGAGGATTACAAGCAATCATCCCAAATTTATTAAACAATTCTCCAATGTACTTCTTTTGGGAAATGAATATATACCTTGGATTCTGAGTTACTTAAATATTCTAGTAGTAGTGAAGACATCCCATGTATATCATCTCAAAATATTCTTCAATTCTTTCTTTACAAAGGCAATAAATGGTTTATTTTAACCTATTATAAGATTATCATCTACATAAATCATAATATGTACAATATTTTTTCCAAAATTCTTAATAAACAAAGTTGCAACATCAATATTGAAGTGCTTGAAATCGATCTTCAATATATGCTCAGTTAAGCTTTCATACAATGCATAAGGTGCTCTCTTTAGGCTATATAATGACTTGATTAGCTTGCATACCTTGTGTTATTGACGCTTTACAACAATTCCTTCTAGTTG
>Ga0068628_1001220_pt1 | contig 10480 bp, 7 predicted proteins | sample InSIn2gowninarea_FD_77431 | JGI IMG/M metagenome (GOLD analysis project Ga0068628, IMG submission 77431) | Clean room microbial communities from NASA Spacecraft Assembly Facility at Jet Propulsion Laboratory, Pasadena, California, USA -... ... | reverse complement strand
ATGTTCCTTAGTGTGTGCACATGACATGTATATGTGTTATTGAACCAGTTTATAATGATTTTTGAGTCACAAAAAATATGACGGTGCCTCCAATCATGTTCCAATGCAAAATGAAGCAAATGTCTAATAGTGATGGGTTCGGCATAATTATTTTCACCAACCCCAAAACCCATATGGATGGGGTAAGAATGTCTATGAGATAGATTTAGAAAGATACAAACCACCCCCCAAAACATCCTTGTTCTTGTGCAGATCCATCAAACTATGCCCAATGATGATTTCTGTCAATAACTTCAGGTGTCATAGATGAGACATGAAGAGTGTGTTGGTCATCAACAATTTCATGAAATGAGTTAATAATATGGGCAATAGAGATAGGCCAATGGGTAGCTTTGTCTCAAAATATGATGCCATTCATGTTCAACCAGATAGTCCAACAGATAAGAAGGGGGGAGATTGCAAGCTTTTTTGTTCGAGGTCTGAGTCCACCAATGATTCCAAGAAGTCTAAATGTTATCTCCATGCCATAATTGTCTAATAACTTGAGAGGAGAGAACATGTTCCCATAAATTCATAGCGGAAGGACAGGTGAGAAAGAGGTGTTCATTTGATTCAATGGCCTGTTGGCAGGGGATGCACTAGGAGGGACCATCAAATGATCTTTTCATTTGATTTTCCCCAGTAGGAGTTTTGTTCATAAGGACATTCCACATAAAAAACCTGGTGCGTATGGGAGCTTCTAAAGAGTACACCACCACTTAGCCAGAATAGGTGGCTCCTGAGCAACATATATGATAGGATATCCATCTTTCAGGGAATAAATTTCATGTGTTTTAGGTGCCCAAATGAGTTCATAGTTTTCCTCCCTGATACGTACATGTGATTTAGTTAGTGCAGAGGAATATCCCACCAGTCTTGATGCCATTGTATAGTGACTCCTAAGAAGTTAGTTGATTTCCAAGCTTGTGCAAAAAAGGTGGTATTCTCTAGATCCATAATACTAGAAATCGAGTTTATGCCTCAATAATTTAGAAAGCTAATAAGATCTGGGGCTAGCCTATACATATTGCCACATCTTGAGCATAGGTCCATGCCTAAGCATACTTATGTGCCAAATTTAATACACCATGCAAGATAGTTTCTGATAGTAGGAAGAGTGTGGAGGACACCCTACCAGATTATCGATATACCTGTTCAGTGCCAGGTCAGGAGTTAAATCCAATTGAGATTATGAAAAAGCCAAATGTATTTGCGATGGAACACATACCTCCAAAGGCTATGGGTAGTAAGAACATACCATCCCATCTTGGCAGCAAGTTCATGTGCAGAATAACTAATGTCCTTTATACCCTAGACACCCCATTTCTTAGGATGCATGATTTGACTCTAGCCCACCCAAGAAAATGACTTCCACTCCTTGTAACCATTCCACATGAATCTACAACAAATATTTTGTATCTAGAATAAGGTTTCTTTTGGTAACCATGCTAAGGAGATCTAGTAAACTGGAATTTCCTCAAGGATAGATTTAATAAGGACTAAACGTTGATATTTGGATAAGAACCTACAATTCCAATTATGAAGTTTTTTTCCACCTCGGCCACAAGCCAAGTCCAATTCAATATTTTGTAACTATGTGGCTTGATATGGAAACCAAGATATTTGAGTCCATGTTCTAGAAAAAGACTTTAAAAGGGGAACTTATGAAGAGTGATCTCGATTTCATGTTGGGAGAAATATGAGAAAGGGATTGTAAATTTCAGTCGATTAGATTCCATACTAGTTGTAGTTGAAAAAAATAGCATGATATCATAAAAAACATAGAAGTCTTGTATAACCCCATTGAGGAAGATAAGGACACCATCCATGAAAAGTAGGTGGGAGATGATGCAATGGTATGTAATCTTGATACACTGAGGTCACCCATCTCATCTTTCCTACAATATTAACCTGCTTAGTCCTTCCATGACAATGAGGAAAAGGAGAGGGGAAAGAGGACATCCTTGTCTGAGGCCTTGCTTTGTGTGAAAGTAATTGAAGGCCAAGACATTAATGAGAATGTTGAAGGATACAATGGTGATAAAACACATTATCCTTGAATGAAAGAGAGAAGGAAGCCTAAGTGTGTGTGGATAATTCTTAAGTATAACCAGCTGAATTAATCAAATGCCTTATAAATATCGATCTTGATGATGGATCCTTTTAAATGACTTGTCTTAATGGAGTGAAGGACCTCCTGTGGGATGCTAATGGCCTCATGTATTTGTCTATTATGTAGAAAATAAAATTGCTTGGATGAAATGTGGGAAGATAGGATGGGATTTAATCAATTAGCACTGATTTTGGCGATGATTTTATAGAGGCAGTTGTAGAGAGATATAGGCCTGAAATTATTGAAAGAAAGAGGGGAGTCCACTTTGGGGATGAGGGAAATGAAAGTAGAGTTGATGGCCTCATACATACGACCAACTAACCTGCATTCTTCCACAACCTTAGGTAGGTCCTCTCCCATGGTCTGAAAGCAATACAGATAAATTTAAATGAACCATCCCTCTGGGCCATGGATTTTATCCTTTCTAAACCATTTAAGAGTGATGTGTAGCTCCCCAATTGATATTGCCTTAATGAGATCAACTGCCTCATCTTGGTCAAAAAAATGAGGGAAATGTATGGAAAATATAACGATTTCTGCAAGAGTGGCCCCTCGAGGACCCTTGAATAGTTGTCGGGAGTAGGTCATGCCAATATGAGCCAATTGATGAAAAGTATGAGTAGGATGTCCATCCTCATTAGGCATCTTCTAGATAGTATTAATTTATGCTCTTGCTTTCACATAATTATGAAATAATTTTGTGTTTTCATTTCCATATTATAACGAGATAGCTCTACTCTTGAGACGTTAGGTCTCCTCATCTTCTTTAAAAATTTTGGATCACAAAGCTTCCAGGTCAATGACAATATTTTTAGCTTCTGTAGTGGAGAAACCCCTCCCATTCTCGTCCAACAGATCTGCCAGCTTGTCTTCAATGAACCTAAGAGTTTGATCATCTAGATCTCATTTTTTCTTACCCATTGAATAGATAGACTCATTAGTTCATTTAGATTGTGACAAAATACTTATGATATAGATCTCCCCTGAGTAGGTGGATTTGCATGCCAATAATCATTAACAAATTTGATGTTATCAGGATCCATCAGCTAAATGGAATTGAATTTAAATGGGGTCCTTGGTTTTAGAAAGGGACCTAACAACTCTAAATATATAGGGGAGTGGCAAGATATGCCACCACAACCCACCCATTGATGAAAGTTTGTCAAGGCTCTTACCAAACTCTCCTTGATTAAGAAGTTATGCAGTCTTCGAGATAGTGATTCTTCTCCTATACATTTTTTACGACAAGATGGTTGTAGCTTATTCATACAGATATCAACAAGATGGTCCTCCTCCAAAAGATGTTCCAAATATCCAAGAGGGGGTCCAACTAGGCATTGTCTCCCCAAGATTTCATGTGTCCAATTGAGAAATTTAGGTCCCCTCCCAGAATGAGGTTTTCTGTGTTAGTCAGAGATAGGTTGAGTAAATGATTCCAGAATTCAACCCTGTTATGACAGGGAGTAGACACATTTATGATTATGAATTCTTGATACAACTCCTAGGAGTATATATCCATACCCAAAAATCTAGCCCCTACTGAGGATGTAAGTAGTTTAATCGTGCGGGTGTTAATGCGAAGTGTGATTCCCCTAGATCGTCCACTGACATATAGTGCATGGAAGGTCCATCCCGTCTTCAAGGAATTAAGGACATATATGACCTGCTCGGCCAACCCAAGGGTTTTTGGTAGATACATAATATTGATCTGTTAAGAATCCAGTTGTCTTGTGAGGGCTAATTTTTTAGCAAGGCTAGCCAACCCTCTACAATTAAAAGAGACCCACTTCATGGATGAGATAGGTGGACATTTTCCGGTGCTCTAAGAGCCCTAACATGTTTAGATTTCTTGCCTTGTGCCACATTCACCCCTACTTGGATAATGGCTTTAGAGATAAAGGAGTGTCGACCCCTTCTAAGCTTGGTGAATTTAGGAGGTGAGATCCGGCCAATCCCAGAAGGCTCAGGAGGGTGTTTCCCCCGAGAGGGAAGATTGTAGGGATGAAAGTGACCAGAGGAGACTGATGCGCTAGGAGAGCAAGGACTAATAAACAACTTAGGTATATATGGCGAGATGGTGGAATAGGATTTGGGGGGGTGGGATTCAGAGGGGATGAGAGTAAAATGGAGGAAATGCTTGAAATCGATACAAACACAACATGAAATTGTTGTGCAAAAGTAGATAAAGATAATGAAATTGAAGAGAAATGAGGAGGAGAAATACTAGTAGAGAGAGCGGATGTAGTAGCAACCTGTGATCTCGTATGGTGGGTGAATGTGGCTTGGGGGAAGCTAAAGTAGTCATGTGGGTAGAACTGTGATCTGGTGGCTTGAGATGAGATGAACGAGTAGGTTTCTCCTATGTAGGTGCTTGAGCAATAGGGGTGGCACCGTCTGAGTCTTGGGTGGGAAAGGAGGCAACAGGTACCAAAGGGAATTCCCTATAGAGATGGCCTACCTTGTCACACCTTCTACATCTGAACAAAACCCCTTCATAATCCAGAATCTAGATTCTAGTGAATATTTTCCACTAAAGAGTAATATGCTCCTCTAGTCCTTATGTGGTGTCTAGGTGCACTGAGATGCACACCATCGCTTTTTTTCTAGAGCTAATGTAGGATTTATGATAATAAAGGAAAGTACCCAATGCATTCCCAATGCAAGTAAAATTTTTGTCAAACCAGAAGTGCAGGGGAAGTCCTGGGAGATGAACCCAAAGCAGACTAGCACCCAATTGTTCCTGCTAGGGTCAAATAATGAACTCCATCACTTAAGAAGAACATGGGCCAATTTTATGTGCCATTATCATGAGAGAACCCATGAAGTGTAATATTCACTTTGAAAGCTAAGAGTGAACCATCCACAACCCAGCGTGGTGATGGAAGGGAGTTCCCTGAGTATGTTCCTACAAATATATATGACCCAAAGGCGAAGTCAGGTGGCTGAGTATGATCTCCCTCTGACACTTCCCACCAAAACTTTCTTTGCTATGTCCACAACATCACCCATTTACACGCCTTCACTGAAGCAAAGAGCCAGATCCTTCCGAAAGGCTTTAACACACTTATATTTTTTAACTTTTCCCAAACTAGGTGCCATCATATAATCCTGTAGAGGGCCCCGAGTACCTGAGAAAGTTGCTTATGACCAAAGGTTACCATACCTAGGGTTTACCACCAGGACATAAAAACAGCCAAAAAGGATGATGAAGCCAGGATGAGGGAGAGGCGTTCATCCCTACAGTCAAAACCCATGGACACTGGGTGGGTGGATATGGATGACAAATGGGGAGAGTCTAGAAGTGGATAATTGAGATAAGGAGAAGGAGAAATGCAAGAGGCTAGTATATGAAGGGTGGGTGGAGAAATGGAGTGGCCATCGAGACCATATGAGGATATAATGAGAATAGAAAACGACAGACTAGCATGAAGGGACCAGGGTCCTATCAAATAGGAGGCGTTTCTGACCATGACGGTAGTGAAAAACTTCAGGATCCAGAAACCAACTCCTCCTTCATGGAGCAAGGGTAAGTCAAGATTCGTTTGTAGGGAGATGGCTCCTCCAAATAGTTGACAACGTTAACTTCCACCTCCAACAAGCGCTACAGTCAAGAAACGAAAACAAAAGGATAATGGGTCATATGGTGCACTAACTACGAGGACATAGTAGTAAGTGGTAGAACATCACAGTGCACATGCTAGGCAGATAGGGACAGGAAAGTGTAGCTACAGTGATAGAGAAGCGAAGATCAAAACCCTAACCAAAATTGAGCAGAACACTAGATCGGATCTCCATCCTGAAAGCTCTCAATTAAAATATTGGACATAAATTTTTTCAGCTAACTCTTATTTAGTATAGGCTCCTATTTATCCTTTATGCATAAAAAATTTCGTTTTCATTCAATTTTAAAATGAGAGCATTTCCATTTGTGATTTTCATTTATAGTTTCTAATTTTTATTATGATAAAGCGATTTTCTAGGTTCTACTAGTTTTGATTAGTTGTTGCTGCTTGGTTTATTATATAGATTATGATTCCGTAACGTGTATCATAGATTTAAGAGTGTTATGAATCCATAAGATTTTGTGTATTATTTTTTTTTCATATTGAAGGTTGTTCATTGCAACTTAGGGATATTTTACATAGTGAGGGATTCCGATGGGTCTTTGTAATTGTGAAAAATCTCAATGGTTGGTCTTTGTAATTATTCACAATGTGTTATCATTAATGATAAATATTGTATCAATTTGTATTTTAATGGATTTTTTCAATGTTTGAATAAATGTTATGATTTTACCAGATGAACAGAAATCGCTATTCACCTGTTCTATGCAACTACATTAAATCATTTATATCTTAATAGAGATTTTTAGTTTTTGTATTAAATACAATGTAGAATATATAGATTGAATTGCAAGAAAATCTTACTTTATTATCACATAGATTGGATTACATCATTTATATCTTAATAGATATTTTCATTTTTTGTATTAAATACAATGTAGAAGATATATATTGAATTGTGAGAGAGTCTTATTTTATTATCACATAGATTGTATTGTGTGACTATACTTGCAGGCTAATAGCAGTTGCCCATATTCCAAGGAGAACCCATAAATATAGTGGAAGTATTTTCATTTTGTGGTTTTTATTGAAATAATTAAAATCTTTCCCATTTTCTAAGTTGTGAGGTTTGCATTTTTGATAGGAGTTGCTATAATCTCTTTGTGTTTCATTAATCTTTTACATGATTTTCTATTCTCTTTAGAATGTGAGATTAATGAGTAAATATCTATTATTAACAACTTTATTTGGTTAAATATTAAATTTAATAAAATTTAAAGTTTAGATAAGTTAAGTTAATTATGTTGGTTTTTAATATTTTAAGAGAATTTGGTTAATATAAAATTTGAATCATTTTTTTTTACAATAATTTTTCTTTCTCCTCTATCTTTAATTAAATTAAATATAAAAATTAATGTTTACACAAATTAAATATATTTAATTTTAAATATCGCAAAAAAATAAATCATATGAATGAAATCACAATTTCAACCATTCATAAATATTATAGAAGTGCTTATAATTTGCCCAAAATCATGAACATTTGTTATTTTAATATATGGTTCAAACTTGTGAATAATTAATGGTTTATTACGTTTTAATTTAATACTAGACAACATTCAAAATTAATTTTGGTTCATCTCTTTTATTTTGAATATATAAATATCGTTTTACTTATTAAAGATAATAGACACCAAATTGGTGCATGAGACCCCCTTGTTTGTGGGATACTAAGTCTATGAAGGCATATGTACTCTACTTCTATTACATGATCTTCTCCTAATGTTCATTATATTGGAGAAACATCTTGCATTTGGGAAGATCATATTATTGATAATGCGGAAACAAATGTCCACTCCAACCCTTTTTCATCTACAAATGAAAGTTTCGAAAAAGGCGAAAGGTTAAAAATCATCCATGGTAGAGTTAGTGATGGAATGCTATGTAATGATTTGGATGATATCTTACTTGGCCATTTGTTTGATAATTTGGAACGACTTGCTTAAATTGTTGGATATTACTATAACCATACTCCTCAAAGGAATGTTGTACGTCTAAGCGATTCTATCATCCATGATAACATTTCACATCGAACAAGTAAGGTACCACACATATCTTTCAAATTGTGACTATAGTGTAGGTTTTTTATTACATTCCCTTATTTACATTATCTTTTCATTTTACTTAACTTAGTGTATTTCATTCCCTTGGAACAATACACAACACATTTTAATAGAGATAGTGAAATTAGCTCCCTAAGGTTTCCATCAACTAATCCCAAAAGTGAAGATGAATCATTCATAACCTTACTATGCATTCTTCTTAACCACCAAATTGGTGAACTAATGTAAATGTTCAATGTGTTTGATTCATTTTTAATTTCAAAACTTTTATTTTGTTGGACATTCAATTTTATAATCTATTTTATTTTCTTGGAACATGAAACAATTCAATTAAATAGAGGTATAAAAATTAACTCCCAAAATGTTCCATCTATCAATGTTAGAATAAAAGAGGAACCATCCCATAAATTTCATCCACGTCATCAAAAAAATGTGAATGTTCAATGCATTTGATTTTTTATTCATATTTTCATTTATAATTATTTGGACATTGTATTTTATAAAATTTTATGGCCAATACATCATTTCATCCTATGAGATTGGAGAAATTGAATCTGTAACATGAAATTGGAAAACTAATCTAAATGTTCAATGTATTTGATTTTCTTTCCTTTTTTGAATTTTAATTGTTTGGATATTGAATTTTATAATGTATTTTATTTTATTAAAAAAATACACAACTCATTTGAATAAAGGAATATAAGTTAATCCTGAAAATGTTCTATGTTAGGTCTCTATAATACTAATGATTTCGTCATTACTATTATCATTGTGTCCCTTATTATTATTGTTCTTCCCCTACTGTCCCCATATTGTTGTTAGTGTGCCTCATAAAAACACACTATTGTTATTATTATGCCCTTACATTATTATTGTTATGTCGACTTTGATTATATTGTGACTCCTTAGACTCCTATATATAGAAATGAAGTTTTGTCATTTATATCATGCAAGAATTGTTCATTTGTATCATACAAGAATTGTTCATTTGTGTAATGTAAAGGAGTTTTCCCCATGAAGAGCCTGGTTTTGAAGTCATTGATCTATCTTTTATTCTATTTTATGAGCTAGTTGAATAACATTTGGTATCAGAGCTTTGGATTCTAGGGTTTTGCTACTCCAAATAGGTCATCATGGAATTTTCACTATAAATAGTTTTTTATGACATTTCCAAAGCTAAAATTAAAACCCATATGAGAAGAAATCTTGATGAACCTCGGGTCCACATTTTTTATCTTTTCTCATGACAATTTTAGAGATATGATCTATGAAATTAGGGTTTTTGGAGTCTCCCAAAATTACATCCCAAACAAGTGACCTTGGGAAAATTGTCATAGCTTTCTTATTAAGAATGTGTTTTAAATTTTGTAAGAGGTTGCAAAAAGAAGATGGATTGTAGTTTTATGTATACTAGTTTCAGGTACGAAGGTTGAAACAATAACATGTGGCACGTCATACAAGTTCACTCTATTGAAAAATTATATAATAATTTCATCTCGGGATATTGGGCATAACGCTTTCTTGGAGATTCCACCTTCGAATAGGTTGGTGGCATTGGAAAGAGGACATAAATTCATGGTTCTCTCCATGGGAGTTAGGCCATAGATATTCATGAGCAAAGATGAGAGGTGCTAGTTCAAAAAATCCATTTTGTAATAGACGACAATGAGAATATCAGTTCAGATGATAAATAAGTGAAAAATGTATATGAATATGTTGTGAAAGAATGCTGAATGGTTAAAATAGGCCCTACCTTATTCCATCCCTTTGTCCCTCTCTCTTTATCTCACTCACTCTCTATAACTCTTGGTCTCATCTCTCACTCCTGCTATATCTGTCTCACACTTTTTCTTATTTATTACCTCTGACTCTTACTATGTCTCTCTCTAACTCTCTCTTTGACATTGTATCCTTCTACATATCTCTCTACATCAATATATCAACCTCGCATTCTCTCATACTCTCTCTTTCCACCTCTCCATCTCTCTCTTTGTCTCTCACCCTATCTATCTCTCTTTATCTCGTGCTTGCTTCCTTTCTACTCTCTCTTTTAATCCCCCTTCGCTCCTATCTCTTTTCATCTCCCCATCCCTCCTCTCTCTTTCTCTCGCTCACTCTTGCTATCCACTTCTCTCATTTTCTCCCAATCTTTCTCTTTCTCACTCTCAAAATGTATCTTTCACATACTCTCTCTCACATTATATCCTCCTCACTCTCCCTCTGTAAAACTCTTCACCTCGCTCCCCCTCTCTAATTTTCCCACTCTCTCTTGCTCGCTCCCTCTCTCATTGCCCCTCCCCCTCCCCCTTATCTCTTATTCCCTATCTCTCTTGCTCTCCCTCTCTCGCTATATCTCTCTACGTCACTCTATCTCTTTTTTTTTCTCTCTCTCTCATTCTCTCTTCCTTTCTCTCTCTCTCTCTCCCCTTGTTTCACTCTCACTACCTCTCTTTCCCCACTCTCCCAATTTCACTATTTATTTCCCTCTCTCTCCTTTTGCTCTCTTCCCCCTCCTCCCTGCTTACTCTCCCTCTCTCTCATACTCTCTTCCTTTGTCTCTCTCAGTCTCTCTCTCTCTCTCTATTCCCCCTTGCCCCCGCCCCCTCTCAATATCTCCCCATTCTCTCTCTCATGTTTTACCT
>Ga0068628_1001219_pt1 | contig 10484 bp, 7 predicted proteins | sample InSIn2gowninarea_FD_77431 | JGI IMG/M metagenome (GOLD analysis project Ga0068628, IMG submission 77431) | Clean room microbial communities from NASA Spacecraft Assembly Facility at Jet Propulsion Laboratory, Pasadena, California, USA -... ... | reverse complement strand
GGGGGGGGGGGGGGGGGGGATGTTTCCTGCAACACTGGCCTCCCTATACGGGGTCCTAATCCTCTGGAGGGCTACATTGGGACATGTAGGGTGTGTGTTGAGAGCCATGGGTCTCCACAATAGTAAACAATACGCCATGGATCCCCCGATGATGCTTAGAGATCGCTCGAGATTCACCTATTGGATGAGGAAGATGCACCTGGTTCACCTTTGCCCAGCCAGCCCCACAAATGCCCATACACTTGGCAGCTGACCTTGGACTTGTAGGTTGATGTGGCATCACCTACACCATCATCAAAGCCCTTGCAGATGATCTACGGGCATCTTTGACTCATTTGGAGATCCATGAGGTTATTATTGTACCCCCACACCCACTAGAAGAACCACAGGTTTATTGTTTGGAGGACAAGGGGCCAACCCCTTGTCCATCACTTTTGAGTGTCCTATTCTTCATTATGGCACCTATGGACCTCATCAGGCCTCTTGGAGGGCCCTATGACATATACTATTCACCATTTGACCTCTTAAGAGTCTCATTCTTTCATTTGTGAGCTGGTTTGGTGGGCTTGTCACCAAAAGTTAGATTATTAGCACATTATTTTATTTCTGGGGCTTATGTAGGCCAAGGGGACTAATTCAAACTCCTCATTAGTGTATAAATACAAGTGAGATGAGTTCATTTGCTCATCATCACTTTGGATTGGATCTCTTCTCTCTCTTGAGAATTTCACACTTTTTCTTGGACGATGAATTGGAGCTTTATGGATGAATTTTGATGTTTGGATTTGGTTTATCTTATCTTGGAGCTTCTCTATTGTCAAATTATGGATGGTTTGATATGTTTTATTAGATATAAGAACATGCTTTTAATGCTATTCTCGTTTTACTTTGTCATATACATTAGATTGGGATTTTTTCTATTTTAAGGCTAATTGTTGCATGCATTTATTGCTTAAATTCTAGAATTTTGTCTCTATATAACATCTTTCAAGTATGGGCCATGTAATTTGAATGAAATTTCCTAGGTATAATTCTAACAATGAATTCATCTTGATAAGCTATCTCCTTTTGCAAGTCGAAGTATAAAAGCTGTAAGGTTGCTTCCCTTTGCTCTAGAAGGCTAGCAAGGTAGTCTTAAGCCCTCCTTGACTAAGAGACGAAGTCCTCATTCATATTTATCATAGACTCCATTCTCCCAAGACTAAGGCACTAATCTACAAAGAGGTGGTCACCCAAAATCAATTCTTTTTCACCTTTTCCTAGGTCTATCTAGGTGGGGCCACCTAGGGCATCATTTTCCCGAAAAAATAGCCCTCCAAAAAGTTTGATTTCCTAGCCTCCCTTTCACTGGTGTCTCCTCAAGGCCTCCTGCAATTTTGAAGCCATTCTGATGGTGGAGTTGTGAGAAAAGCCAAGCCCTAGCTCTAAGATCAAACTTTTTCCCTGGTATCCCCAAGGCTAGTGCCTCATAGGAACAAATCAACACCTTTAAGTGAAAACCATTTCTTTGATCCTTTCCCCCCTCCTTGTCTGGTTTAAGAATCTTGTTGGTTTGCTAAACTCTTATGAAGCGAACAAAGTTCCTTCTTCAGATTAATTACTCCAGAAGAATTGGAATATAAAGATATCCATGAGGATACAAATACTATATATTAAAATGTATGAATAAGAATGATACAAATGAGAGCAAGAGGTTTGCTTATATATTATGCAAGTGCCTCTTCATGGAGAGTCATGTCTCATTTAGACATGACTCTTCAGCCTAACTAATTAACTAATCATTGTTAATTATTATCATTTACATTATTTCCTATATATTAATTCATAAAATTGCCTTCCTCCTCAAAAAGCTTTGTCCTCAAAGCTTACTGGTGAAAGGCTTGATCTCTTTTTTCTGTTTTGGATGTCTTCTTGTCTCGAAATTGTCATTTTCGTCGAAGCAAGGTGATATGATCCTCTAAGTAAAACAAAACTGTCGCACCGAGAAGGGATTAGACCATCCTAGATTAATCTTCTGTGGAATATTCTGATCACTGGAATTTTGTAATGACTTGTCATCATAGGATTGGATTGAGGTTACATTACTATTCTTTGGAACATCAGTTTGTTGTTTCTGTTCTGAATGGTCTCGATACATAGCATGGTTGAGTTGTCTACTCTCATGGTTTAGATGTCGATAGGGAACTTTTTTGGTTTGACTTTCCCTTATTAAGTGTGTGGAATTTTATTTATTTATTTCAGGTGACGATGTTGTTGAGTTGGTTACAAAACTTCACTTGGGGTGTTTATCATCTGAACTGCAACATATAAGTGCGTCTTTTCTTCAACTGGTTTGCATTCTTCTTGAGTTATGATATTTACTGGATCAGTATTGATTCCCTTATCTTCAACTTGGACTATTATGACTAGAAATTTTGATACTTCTCCTTGAGCAAATTATTCTAACTTGTCTTTTAATGCTTCCATATAATCCTTAAGTTTCTCAATTTGAGTGAGTAGACTTTGATTATGGTTTCTCAGACGTAAAAGTTCTTTGGTTTCTGATTCATTAGCCTTATTTTCAATGTTTTGACTTTTAAGTTTTTCATCTTTTAGATCTCTGATTTGTTCTAATAATTTTTTATTAAGGTTCTTTAAACGTGAAGTTTCCTCTTCTTGTTCTGATAAGTGTTTCTTGAGTTCTTTCTTTGTGACCTTAGTCTTCTTCACTTGTGCAAGTAATTTTTCGACATGGTCCTTGAGGTGAGAGATTTCTTCATCCTTTTTCATTACTTCCTTGTAATGCATATCCACAAGATCTTTATGTTTGCGTTGTAACGCTTTCTTGTTTTGTTGGTGGCTATTTTTCCTTTCTCTTGATCTTCTCACTGCAATTTCTTGGTACATTGGATTACATCGTTTGGTAGGAGTGATGATGGGCTTTCAACTTGCAATGTGGATTCTGTTTTCTTCATTTCCTTATTAAAATCTATATGTTGTTGGCTAATTGTTGTCTTTAATTGTTTCATATTGATTGTCTTTTTGTATCACTTAGAAGTTCGATAAAGGTAAAAGTTTTGTAACATTTTGCGCCAACAACATTTTGATTTCTGAATGATCCTTGACGATTAGGGTATCCTTCTGAACAAAAAGGACATATTGTAAAGAAACCCATATTTTTTTTCTTTTTTCTTCACTTCTTTTAACTTTGTATGGACCTTGTTAAATTTGTTTTTTAATACCCTTTATTTTTATTTTACCCTTTTTTTAATATATATATTATAATATATAACTACATTAACTTGTATAACATAGTTTATATGTAATAGTTTCTTTTAAATGATAAAATAATATATATATCTATATATATCTATATATATATATATATATATATATATATATATATATAACTATTTTTTGTTTTGTTTTGTTTTTTAATTAAAATTCTTAAAATTTATAATATAATTATTATGGAGTATTAATTAAAAGGTGGTTCGACGGTTGCTTGGGTCATGACTGTTGACCATGGCTGGGGTGTTTGATGACCCGACAGGGGCTCCTACACAACACAATTATTACTACAGTCGCGGACGGGGAGCAACATCAAGAAAACAAATCCTAGTGGCAGTGATTTGAGTGAAAGCAATAGGAGAATTTGTTGATGGTACTATCAGAGGGTGACGTGGGCAAAATTCACAGAGTTTGCAGAGTGCACGACAGATTGATGGCGGAACGCTGCCGGAGGCAGCTATGCTCACTGTTGTTGGATGTGGTAGTGACATTGCTTTTGGCCTTCTATGTGCATATGTAAGATGGATCGGAAACAATCGACATTGGTCCAGAGACAACATAATAGTGTCAGAAATGCTGGCAACAACGTTGGTGTGTGGTTTGTGGTTGCCGAGGATGGTGGCAATGGTTATAGTGTCTAACGAAGACGTCGCAGGGTCGGTTGGCCGGATGCTGTGGAGGCTGTCGGGCCCTGTTCTTTCACGGGATAGGTAATGCCTTTTTGTTTATTTGTTTATATATGATTTTTTTTAAACTTTTTTTTCTAATATTTCGTTTATATAAATTCTATTTTTTTAATATTTTTTTCTTATATATATATATATATATATATATTTTTTTTTTTAACTTGCAGAGAGGAGAAAGTCCTATTTCGTGGTGAGATGCTTGAATCTTCGATGACAACAATGTTGACGAAATTTGATGGCCAAAAGCTAGAATCGGACGTGGCTTTGATACTAATGAAGCGAACAAAGTTCCTTCTTTAGATTAATTACTCCAAAAGATTTGGAATATAAAGATATCCATGAGGATTCATATATTATATATTGAAATGTATGAATAAGAACGATGCAAATGAGAGTGAGAGGTCTGCTTATTTACTATGCAGGTGCCTCTTCATGGAGAGTCATGTCACATTTAGACATGAATCTTCAGCTTAACTAATAATTAACTAATCATTATTAATTATTATAATTTACATTATTTCCTGTATATTTATTCATAACACCTTACTTTCTAACCTAGGCTAGGTCCACTTGGTCCTGTGTGGTCCCATTCCTTTGAAAAGACAACTCTTCAAGAACCATCTGGGAGGATTGGGATACCAATTTCAATAAGGATTTTAGGGATTGGGAAACTCTTTCACAAGTCATATTCCCTAAACCTAACCCTCAAATTCTCCCATCCTTCTCCTAGAAGACATTGTACCTAGCTTAGAAAACAAGCAAGCTCCATTCTTGACCCTTTTCTGGAAAAGGATTATTTGGGTCACTCCATATCCATTTGTTGATTTATCCTTCATTTGTGACTCCATATATACTGGGTCTCCTCCCATCGGTGAAAGTCTGTAAATAATAGGGAACCTTAGCTGAGGTGACAGTGGTCTAAGTCTCCATTTGTTGCCCTTGGTCTAGCATTTGGCCCTTTAGGTCCCCGGCTAGTTTGAGCAGTAATAGTCACTATGTCACCTAGTGTCTAAAAAGGAAAAAGGACGAGAAGGGGTAGCAACAGATAGCAACTTTGACAAAGATAGTTGCATTGACCTCCAGGTTGGAGGAGTTTGCATTGATAGCGTCTATACCTCCAAATGGAGGAGGAGCATGAGGCTTCAGAGTTGTAGGATCGGGCAGGGTCAGAGTAGGCACAACATCAGACAAGTGTTTCTTCGTGGATCATTACCTTGGCTACAGGGGCTCACAACATTTAGTAGTAGTAATGTCAACAAGGTGTAGTCAGATCTTGAGAGACAGTGTAGTGCTAGTTGTAGTTAGAGACTCAAGGGACAGTGGTGGAAGCTAGTTGCAGGGATAGTAGATTAGTTCTCAATTGTAGTAGTTGCAGCAACAACAACAACATGAGATCAAATGCAGCGCAGGTAGTGTTGGTAGTAGTGTAGGGATGCATAGAGAATATGTAGAGTGGTTCAACTACATGGTTGAAACCGCAGGTGAATCAGAGTAGGCACAGTATCTTGGTGGACAGTGACAGTATGTTGCAGAACACCAACAATGTGGGTCGGCTACAGAGGAGAGATGTAGGGGTAGAGAACACCTTCCTCGCTAAGAGGGAGTGTTAGTTTTTGAATTGATTTGGTAGCATCAGACAATATTCTAGTTTCGATTTGTGTCTAAGAGGCTAAGGAACACAAGATCTCCAAAACCTAGAAAATGTTTCGCGAGATGAGCTTGTGAATGCCTTAATTAAATTAATTTGCCATAATTTAAATATTTCGTAAGTCTAACTTAGGAAAAGTTGTTAATTAAAGTGAATTAATTAAGGAGATCGACTTATGCTCTAGAGACTTCTAGAAAATGACTTGGATCTAGTCTAAGATGATCTTAGTGGTTGATAAGGATCTAATTGTAGCTGTTGAAGCTCCAACGAGAAATTATAAGAGCAAGTCGATAGGATGGAGAATGACACAAGAGGAGCGATTTGCTAAGGTAGTGTGGGCTACCCAGTGCGCAGAGATTCAATGAGATTCAACTACTTTGGTATTTTAACTTAACTAATTTGCAGTGGAAATTTAAATATGTTGTATGAGCAAGGGTTCTTTTTGCCTAGGTTCCAAGGTTAGTAGAGGAACACACAAGACAACCACTTAGTAGATTATTAATTTAATTAACTGTTTCCTAATGTTGGACTTAAGAAAAATTAAAAAGGCCAAAGTCAACATGTAATTACACCTTAACCCTTCATCATGAGTTAATTATAGCCATTGAAGATGGTGCTGGGCCTAGGTCGACTTATAAGGGGAAATAGGGCTCAAAAATGGTTAATTCGATTTGGCATAATGTGTGTTATCTCAACAAAGAGGAGATTAGGGTTTTAGTAGTCAGCAATAAGATCAACGGCCAAGAGGGAGAGAGAGAGAGGGCTGAACAACCTTTGTCTCATCCCAACATTAGCGCAATCGTACGACATGTAGGATTGCATAGAGAGTTTGTACTATGCAGTACGACAACACATACAAGTGCGCAGAGAGGCCATATTGCACAACTGTACAACAATAGAGGTGCACAACCTGAGTCATTTGCAGAGGGATTCGATTTTGCTTGGGAGTTGTTTAGAGGGTTTTTGTTGTAAAAGGGAAGTGTTCCCTTTGCTATAATAATTTTTTGACGATTATTTTTGCTGAAGCTAATAGAGAAACACACAGTTTGGAGGTTTTCCTCAGAGTTGGGGTTTTCCTAGTATATTTCATGTTCTATGGTTGAATGTGTTTGTCTTCGATTTTATTTACTTTCGTTATGCATGCTATGGTTAGAAAACTTAGTTGTATTTGTGATTTAAGTTTCAAAACAACAATTTAGTTGTATTTTTGGTTGCATGTTTAGAAAATCATAAATTAGTTACTGGGTTTCAAGGAAATCTAATAAAATAGAAAATCAATTACAAATCCAACAAAAATTCACCTTCTAAATTCTCCTTCACTTTTTATTACCTAGGAAAATTAAGAGCTCCCATAACAGGGAAAATGATCCGTACAGAATACACAAAAAATACAACACAATAGAACCTATAATTTTTGGTCCCTTGGAAATTTCGGCATGCTGAAAAATTTGGTCCCCTAGAAATTTTTGGCTCCTGGAAACTTGGCTACCCTAACTTGTAAATCGACCTCCTTTCACCTAGCTCTGTATGGTCCCTTGCACACTAGAAGAAATTTGCCCTTGACTGTACGACACTCTTGTTGTTTGACCCTTCACTTTAGGTTGTATGACCTTCTAACAAATCTCACCTCTTCTCCCCAAGATTTCGGCGCCTTCATAGTCTTCACACTAGAATCTCCTTGTTGCACACTTTTCTTTTCAGTCCAGTCTTGAGTCTCTTACTCTTGAGAAAATCTCTCTCAATGAAGTCTATTTCTCTTTAACCTCTCTCTTGGAATTCTTTTATAATTTCTTATTGAGCTAGATTCTTGACCCTAGATCTCCTAAGTGATGGATCGTTAGGATTAGATCCTAAACCTCACTTAAGATCAACGTTAGAGAGTAGATCTAATTCACTAAAGTAAATTGATTTGCTTTTCATTAAAAAACCTTAGCCCTGTAGCCAAAATTAATTAATAAATTAATAAATTAATCAATGTGCTTTTCCTAAGTTAGACTTGGGAAAGAGATCATAGAAAACACTTACTCAACATGAGCAAGTACCTAAAGTTGTTTTTGGACATCTTTTGCATGCTTGACACAACCTATGCAGAAGCACTTGTCTGAGATATCATTGACAACAACTAGTATGTGGGTAGTTTAAGAGTTCCATGCAACAGAGCATAAAACAAAACATCACACAAAAAAACATGAAATGAAGGAGAAACTTGTTGAGAAATCAAGGGCAGCTAGATTAGGGTGATTTCTCTTACTTTGATAACTGTTTGTGATGTTTTTCTACTTAACTTGATGAACTTGTAGTTAACTTCTTCTTTACTTGATTATTATAGTGTTCTTTTATCATCAAACATCTACCAAACTATGAAGATCAATGAGACAAGAGGACACAAAATATAGGCTGCTAGCAGGGCCAAAACCTCTCCTCTTGTGAGGAAAATCCACAAGAATTCTTCTTTTCGAATAGAACCTTCAAATGACTATTTCCAAGACCTAAGACCTATTATCACCCCAAGAAACTCTCCTAGGTTGTATATCAGAGATGCTCGAGAACATTATAAACTCAACAAAAATGTTGGAAAATGGTGGATGAATGAAAGAAATGATGCATATTCAAGCCAGATAACCACTTCTACTATGCTTAACCTTAGACATGGGTGAACACCCCAGACTACAAGGCTTTAGATCACCAATTACTCACAGTTTGAGGATAAGGTGAAGATGGAGAATACTGACCACACCAGCAGATGCACAAGACCATGTGATGGCCGACTGCAACCAGTAAAACGTCTGCAAATCTATTTCGTAATGCTCAGACAGGATGACAGCTCTTCGGCACCAAGATAACAGAAACCTGCATACATATTCAATAGAACATACTAGAGTCTAACACAAAGGTAGGATGACAACCCCTCTAATGCTAAACATCAAGAGCACATGAAAAAATGCATAACAGGGACAACCTGGAACAATGAAGAAGTGGAAAGTGAGCAATTAACAACAAAAGAAGCTTACATTAGCTGAAAATGAAGACCAGAAGCTGCAGGTATCACAGTAGTTACAGTTTTTAGAAGTTGAACTTTACATCAAAATAACATTCATCAACCTCATTACATCTTGTTTCTGGGTATATATGGAGGTTGATTACAAAAAATCTGCTATGCTGTGCATGGAGGGGTCATAACTGACCACCTACCACATTTACAATCTAATATGGGTCTGTGATGCAAACCGTGTTTTAATAAATCAATTTGACATTCACTGGTACTTTGCTGTCCTCCCTGAACAGGTGGAGTATTTTATGAATAAATTTCAATAACTGCTGTAGGTATTGAACTGCTCAAGGATCGTCCTTTCTTTCTCGGCCATGCTGCTCTTTGAATGTGGTTGCTGAGGATTCAATGCGCAGAGTACTGGATCATGGCTTCCTTTCTCCTTCGGGTGCACAGGACAGGCCAAAAACACGAAACCACCAATTCTTTTGCTCTGACTAGGTCGTTGCATTATATGTGACTAATTTATGTGGACAACCAAATTTGGTAAAGATATTCTTTGTCAAAAGCTTCATGACCACCTTATGATCAGCCTTTCTGGTAGGGATTGCTTCAATCCACTTGGTAAAATAATCAGTGGCTACTAATGCCCATCTGTGCTGGCCACTGGAATGAGGATTGATCTCTCCAATGAAATCTAGGCCCCACTGCTGAAAAGGTCCTTTTACATGTATTGGTTTTAGGGGCAGGCACTTTAACTGTTGTTTTCCTTCAAATCTTTGGCACCTATCACAAGATTTAACAAATGAAAATATATCAGAAAATAAAGCGGGTCAATAGTACCCAGCTCTGAGAATTTTATGGGCTGTAGTCTTCCAATAATGGTGGCCTCCACACATGCTGGAATGAAATTGCTGCATAACTTCTGTTGATTGTTCTTTGTCCAGACACCTCAAAAGCACTCCAGATGGATCCCTCCAATAGAGCAGATTTTCATAAATACAATATTTTGCTACCCTAAGCTTTATAGTTATGGCTTGACTTTGAGTGAATCCTGAAGAGATTTCTAGCTTCAGCAAAAAATTAATTATTGCAGAATACCAATCACAAGAAGCTAGATTCTTGGCCACTGACTGCTCTGTCTGGTTTAACTGCTTCCTATTCTTCATCTCTCTGACCACTTTTTGCATTAGTGCTCAGGAAATCAATGTCTAATGATCTACATTTTTCTTTAGCTAACAACCTGGCAAGACCCTGACCTCTGACCAACTTTGTGGGCTTTAATTCTATATTAAATTCAATCAATTTTGCAATCCATTTAGCCCTTCTTCCATCAGCATCAAGTTGTGTCAAGACATCTTTTATTGCAGCAGAGGGTACATATGCAATTATCTTAGAATGCAGAATGTAAACTCTGAAAGTTTTCAAGGATTTGATAAGAGCATATGCTTGTTTGTCAATAATATCATACCTCAGTTCAACATCCCTCAAGTTCTTGCTGAAAAATGCTACTGGATGTTCTGAACCTTCTTCATCTGCCTGCAAAACTGCTGCAATGTTATCTTAAGAGGAAATGAGAATACATGGAACTCCTTGCTGTAATTTGGGCTTATTACAGTGGGAGCGTCCATATTAGCTTTTTTAATAGACTCAAATGATTTTCTTGCTGCATCAGTCCATCTAACCTCTGACCCTTTCTTCAACATGGAGGTTATATGTTTCACCAATTTTGCAAAATTTGGAATAAATCTCCTCACTAAATTTATTTTGCCCAAAAAGGATTGGGTATCTTTATTTGATTTCAAAACAGCCATGGACTGTATTGCTTTTACCTTTTCTGGATCAATTCGGACACCTGCAGCAGAAACATGTCCTAACAGCCTGCCTTCTT
>Ga0068628_1001218_pt1 | contig 10487 bp, 1 predicted proteins | sample InSIn2gowninarea_FD_77431 | JGI IMG/M metagenome (GOLD analysis project Ga0068628, IMG submission 77431) | Clean room microbial communities from NASA Spacecraft Assembly Facility at Jet Propulsion Laboratory, Pasadena, California, USA -... ... | reverse complement strand
CGTGTGATAGGCTGTACAAAACAGAGCAGAAGGGATTGTACAGAGTAGTACATATGCTATCATTATGTAATAAGAGTTCAAAAATTTCAGCCAATAATATTTAAGATAAATAAAGTTAAATATTATTTAAAAATAACAAATTTTAATTTATAATATTCAACATTGGAAAAGTTCCATAAATTTTTGAACAACTTAGATTTAATGTCAACATCAATTTTTTTTTTAATACGTTATATCTACCTACGATAGGTATAATAAGAGGGTACGGTGAGGTGAATTATAATGAAAGTATGAGTGAGTGGAATTATAAGAGAAGAAGAAGTTTCATCAGTTTGAGGAGAAATTTGGTGTATGCAAAAGTAATTGATTGGTTGATGTTTAGAGCATTTATTTTTTTTCCATTGTATTATTGACAATATTTTATTATATATATTAACAATATTTTTTAACAAAACAAGTGTTATATAGTAGGGAGTCTATGCGGCTCAGTTTAAATATAGCTAAATTAAATGGAAAGAGTTGCAGACATTAATAAGAACTAATTAGATGTTCAAACTCACGTTGTGAGGATGTAGGGCAATCGATAATTAAATCTTGTTTGAAGATCATCTATGTAACACATATTCACTAACTATTAAACTTTATCTATATATATATATATATATATAAAGAGAAAAACAAAATTTATTTACCCTATGGTTTTCTACCAAATCTTGACCTTTGCATATCATGAAGTTATGCTGACAAGACAGGTTTCAATGTAGTACATTGGTTTAACGTCATATCTTATTATAAGAAATTCCAGTAGCTCAGCTCTCAGCACTTGATTGGGTTGGAAATTTAATGCTCCAGTGTCCGACTCCAGAAGGGTTTGGTTACTCGGGACACTTGGCATCATTTGCTCAAAGTTAATAGGGTTTGGAAATTTGACGGTTCTCGGTGTTCAGGGTTTGCTGAGGTAACCGATTCCCCCACCCTCTGCTACGAATGAAGTCATTTGGGTTTTTTTCATGCCTCCGGGTATTTGATTTGCAACTGGGCAAAACCTTCTCTGCGACAATGAGGGTTTCGGTCCATCCAAACCCTGTTTGATGGCGAGATGCAACAGACACCATCCTATAGGTACTCCACAACATTTTTCTTTCCTCCTCAAGTCAGATTCTCTTCAATAACTTCCATCCCTGTCTTGAGAGTGTACAGGCAAGATTTTCTGATCATTTGGTCTTACTGTATAGATAAATCTTGCTTCTACCTGCTCGCCACTCTGGATGGAGGTGAACTTGGAGATATTCACTCTCGGAGAGGTAAGGCTTATAACTTAAACAAGGTTCTGGTTTTATGTTCCTAATCAGATAACTGAGCGATTACTAATTCTGGGTGATGGTTATTGGCACAGGTGGGCTTCACAATTCCATTATTGACCTTCAGGTACCTTTCGGTTCAGTTTGAGTTATGACTTGAAACTGTTGTTAAGGGGTTCCTTTTAACAATGTTTAAATTTGGAATTTTAGGTATCTACTCACACCGAACCCTCCTTGCTGGTGTGCTGGTCTCAAAAGCATCATACTTATGCATCATTGATCCCTACTAGCTTCAAGGTTGGTTTTAAAGCTAAACTCATGGCAGCTTATCTCTCACAAATAGTTTCGTTTGATTTACTTCTAGGCATCAGATTGCTCATCTGGGCACTACCCAAGCTTTTCTAGGTGAAGGCGTTATGAAATTCTCTCGCCTGGAACCCGAATGGATGATTTGACAGAGGCTACAAGCCGAACATGTTTGTAATTATTTTCTTGTTGTTTAATGTATGATTTGGCTACTTGGCGAACCGAGGTGAAACATATTTCCTCTTGGAACAATTTGATACAATTCTTAACCCAGTTGAGGTGTTGATACTTGTCTAATTTATGATGGGTCTGCATAATTTTTGGCATGTAAACTATTTGAAAGTTGGATATGGTGTCTATGGCAGTGCTAGAGATTTCATGGTTAATTATTCCTATCGTGATTTTTGTTCAGCTTCCTTTATCGAAGTTTGTCGGTCTTGGATACATTTGACTCCGTAGAGTCTGTGCATGAATCATTTTTATTTGATTTATGAATATATGGGGTTGCAATAACTTGTTTTACCAGATTCTGTCTAATTATTGCTCGACCGTTGAATTTGGCGTTGAGTTTTTCTAGGTATTAAAGGTGGAAAGGATTAGTTTCGATTTTAACCTTCCTTATAGTTTTCATGTATGTAGTCTTGTTTCTCCTTTCATGCGACTTTTTGGAAAATTCTAAGGTGTTTACTCATGCTTGTCATATATTTTATGAATGTATATTCTATTCAGTTTAAGCTATTGCACATGCATAATAGTAATAACTCTCTGTTTAAGTACATAGGCTATTTCTTCCTAGGTTAAGACACATAACAGATAACTCTGGAATACCTAACACATGCATAATCCTTACAATAATTCATCTATTATTATTCATCAATCACTGTAGAATTATTATTCTAATACGCATTAATCATTAATAGCATCATTATTTCAATAATCATTAAGTCATGAGAGTTTGAAGTTTATTTGTTCATCGCCTTGTAGTTTTGTAGTTCCTCTTCGAGAAGATCTCACCAACCAGTCGTGAGTCTGGCAATTACATCCAGACTCTCCCCCGCGCTCTTCCTCCTCTGAACAGTGATATGAGATATGTTACAATCAGGTATCTTGGGCATCAAGGCTCATTGTCTAGCCTCAAGTCACATACCTCTCTGACTGTACTCAAGGTTTCCCATTGGTTTATTCCCAGCTCAAGGAATTCTGTATAGCAATATTCTGCTCTCCTGACCCATCTGCTATTTTTCCTCTCATGTCTTCTCCAACAACCTAGACCTTCCTTGAATTCCTCTTTTGAGGAGACAGGTGAGTAACCACCTTAACTGTCTTAGGAGGTTAACAACTGTTTCTTTCAGTTCTTATCAAAATACTTTAACTCTCAATATTCATTAATTATAAAATAAATATGTTCTAGCCACCCAACCATAATTCTTTAATGTTCTATGTTGAGTATTTGATGACAAAGTCATAAAATAATAAGATAAAGTAATAAGTAAAACATAGTAACCCAAGTTAAATGTCTATGTAACGTGGGGTGTTACAATCTATTAAAAAAATATGCAAGTCTATATGTCCCAACAAATATACACCTAATAAACAAATATGCTAGATGTTAAATGTTAGACGACTATCCAAAAGAAAAACATGCTACTTGTGAAGGATTAATAAAATGTCTACATTGACCTAGGAATGTTGATATCCAAGTCAATAATTAATCGATGATAGATATTGCTATCTATGTTAAAATGGATTGAATTTCAACTCTAACATAACTATATCCATACCATCTATGTTAACATGGATTGGATTTCAACTCTAATATAACTATATCCATACCATTAGATGAAAAAATGTACATGAGTTATTTTTTATAATATTCATCATAATATTTTTAAATTATTTATGTATGTATTTATTTTATGTTTTAAAATATATAACATATATTTTATGTCTTATAACATATATAATGTATAATTTTTAAAAGATAACATAAAAAAAATTAAGTCTAAAATAAAAATATATTTAAAATATTAATTTAAAAAAATAAAAAATAAAAATGAAATTGTAATAACTAAAAATAATAATATGTATATGTCTAATTTAATAATACATTTTTAATACATTATTAACTTTTAAAAATAATTATAATATTACTAAAGTTTAAATAAGACACATTAATTTTTGTCATTTTAAATCAATATATAATAATGAGATCTACCATAAAATATGATGAAATCATGAATATAGCCTTATTAAAAATTAAGATTTTTAATATAATAAAATAATAAAAAATACAAAACCCACGGAAAATTTAGTGTTATAAATAAAATTATCATTGTAAAAAAAAAAAACCTAATAAACTCTTAACATTTAATAAATAAAATTTGTGAACAAGAAGTCATCAACACATTATAAGAGGTTGGACAGACGTCCATCTCACATTTCACATAAAATGAAACTCAATTTCATATACATCTTTTTTAACCAATCAAAATATAGCTATGTAAAAATCATCTCTTATTTTTTACTATAAGATAGTCGATTAATGAATAGTGGAGAGAGAAAAAGGGTGCTCCTCCAGGCCATGGACCATTGCATACCACTGACGTATATAGCTTTAAAAATAATCATAGAACGGGAATGGAACCAAAAGACGTCTTGTATATGTTTCGTTGAAGTACTTTTCCATAATTTCAATATATTTACATTCTCGAAACGTAAGTAGCCGTAGGTTTTTAGGCTTAAAACATAAATGCTGATATATATTTTTGAATAAAATATTCATGTTGTAATAAAATAATATTTTAAGAATGGATAATATGTATATCATCATTGTAAGGTTAGTAAATCAATGTAATAAAAAATAAGATGTTTAATTTAATAGTCAATCAGATTTGAAATAAATAATTTAAATTATTTTTTAAAAATAATAAGTTTTAATGAGTAATGTTCAACTATAATTTTCTGGTCGAACCCAAACAAATATGGGTTCGACCAAAAACTAAATAGATTATCGGATGCCTATCTCACAGATAATAACACATCAATATGCAGGTATATCCACAACATTTTCATTCATGTGTTTCCTATTTACTATGCAGGTATATCCACAACATTTTCATTCATGTGTTTCCTATTTACTATATCTAGAACATTATCATTGATATTTATTTGTTTCAAATCGATTAAACATAGTTCAGCTCATTTTATTAATCTTCATTACAACTCCATAATTTTATTTACATGAAATGGTTGTGGTTATGACCCACGGAGCTTACCATCGATGATGATGCGATGTCCCTTAGATTTGATGTCCCTTAGATTTAACGTCCCTTAGATTTAACTTAAAGTGTATATATATATATATATTAATGGTCGGGCATACTTAAAGTGTATATATATATATATATTAATGGTCGGGCATAGGGATGGAATTTGACGGCCATTTTGACTGTCATGGGTTTTTTTTGGCCATATTTGAAGTTTATAATTTTTTAATGTCCATATCTAACAATGTGATTGAAAGCGTGTAAAACGTGTTTTCGGTGGTTTATTTTCTTGTGAAAACATCATTAATACCCGATGGGAAATGCAATGAACTAAAAGTATATATATGGTTACTGAGAAAGTAGAGGAAGCCATGGGTGTCAGCAAAGGGAGTTCATTTGGATCAATCAAATTGGATTTTTTTTTGCCCCCAACACCCATTCACCTTCACAGGCACAGCGGAATCGTTGCTATCTCATTAGGGCTAGGTCATAGGACTAATAGTACATTGAAGCAATAAAAGAATACAACCCTTTTTAATGATAATATGGGTCAAACTTTTAATAATAAGGGGGTCTCAAAACTTCTCGGTAAAACAGAGTGATTATTATCAAAATGAATTTCATTATGATTATAATAATAAGAAAACCCAATATGCATTTTCATTGCATTGGGTGGTCTCATTTATGGATGGACTGATTTGCCTCCTTTTATCCCTACTGCACTCTACTCCGGGTCTAGGAAGAAAAGCTCTCATTTTTTTATAGCCCCCACAAAACACGCTTCCCTTTACATAGGCCCTGCTTAGATATAAATCAACTAAAAATCAGCCTCCTAAAATAATAATATAGGGCGCTCCGAAAATGAAATCATAGGCCAGCTACTTGTTACACCTACCTAAAACGACCACCTTTTCTTCCTAATCACCACCACAACGATAAACAAGAATATGCGGAGAGGTGTATGCGACCAACACAATAGACCACATCACTGGGTCACCACATAGGAATGGTACCCTATTTCAATAACGTAATGGAAAGTAGCGGAAATGTTGAATAGTAATCGTATTAATCATGGCTAAAGAAGAAAGTTGGTTTATCTCACATCATAATAAACCTTGAAAAATAATTTCCTTATAACAAATGAGAAAAATGCAACCGATTATCGTATATTAGAATGAGGGGTATTTTGAAGTTGATTCAATTAAAGGATATTTTTAAATCTTATTCCATAGAATGAGTTTTCAGAAAATGGAGATGAACCTATTATTATTATTTAAGGGCTAGCAGAAACTAGCATCACAGATTGTGCTCATGCTTAAGTAATAATAGGGGGCTTCTCTCGCAAAAATGTAAAAAATATGGTTTGTCTATCTGTAAATGTGTCCCTTTTATCTCGCTCCACCATAAAAAGTATACAACTTCAATGAAATTCAGAGATGGAAATTATGCTTTCATGTGCACCATGTTACTTCATATGTTCTCAATTATTCATCCATACAGTCAACGCTCCATAAACTATTCACTCACACATGCCCGAAGGAAGCTCTCTGAAATTTTTTGAAGTGTTGTCATCTACACCACGTGAATGGTTGGTAGGTCACCTATTTATTTCATAGGCCCAATTGTTCTACATTGTTGCCACACCAAAATATAGGTGTCCTCGTCCTGAGTTTCAAACTTAGGTTCAAAACCAATCATGTTAATAACATTCCAGAAAAAAATGATTTTCTTATTTGTATACTAATCACAAGAATTCATATAATTTTATAGCAGGTATCCCAAAATATAATAAAATGTTAAAAACCAATTGTTAGCTAGATTTATTTCAAAAATAAATAATATAAGTTTTGAATGAAATCATTAATATAGTCTCCCACTCATTTTAATATTTTTTAAAATATGTTTAAAAAAAATTAAAAGAAAAAAAATCATTTTTTTTTAAATATTTTCTAGGATGGGTGACCTCCCAGGAAGTCTTGGTTACCGGGTGCAAGCCCCGGAAGTGATTATTGACGCTATGTGATTCATTTGACTAGTTTCTATCCCACTTCTTCACCCCTCTGAGCATCTCTCGATGAAATTATTGCTAAGTGGACTATTCAAAAATCATGAGAAATTAGTTAGTTACGACTACCTCTCATGGAAATGGTCATAGACGAATGAATTAATTAATGCACTTGAATCCCAAAAATGATATCTAATAATAAATTCCTTTATCTTTTTAAATGAAAAAATGTGATATAATTTTTATTTTAACATATTGAAATTTTTAATATTAATGTAACAACCCCAGAGAACATTGTAAATAATAGTTACTCCAGTAAAAGTCAAGATAATGTTAACGGACTTAAAATCATCCCAATTGTGCCTCACATGTCAGGGTGGTTAGTGAGTTATGGTCATGGGGTTACTTGCCCATAACCTCTCCTTGGAAAGAAAAGAAAAGAGAAAAAACCAATAAGGTAGAGGTACCTGAGGTAATCCAAGGGAGGAAAAAGTGACAACCAAAAAGGAAGAGCGATGTGAAGAGAGTGGTGCTGAAAGGTTAGACGAATTATTCCTGCAGTAAAAGATTAGACTCAGTTTGGTTAGGACTAGATAGTAACATAAGCTAACTGTGCATGACTCTTATTAATACCCTTCTTGTGAGGATAGCACAGGGAGAGACATAAATGGAGACTTGTCTCATGGTAGGGAGGAACAAGGCATTGATTTTCTACGAGACTTTGGAAACTCAGTTGAGAAAACCATAAGAACAGATAAATATTCCCTAACCTGGTTGTGTATTATAGAATTGTGCAAGACATAAAATGTCAAAAAGAAATTAATTATGTAAAATAGAATGTGATAAGTGTTAGGAAAGAAGGTTTCAGACATGTAGAGGTCTGAGTGAAGTATTACAATAAGTCTTTATTGCAATTACTGATCTTTGTTTTAATTACAACAACATAAGCATGTAACCAAACCTAAACCAGTGAACAATCCTTTTGTTGATGTTCAAACAAATAAGAGAAATTTAATTAAATTATGTAAGGAACAGAGAAAAGTATGTAATGGCACTGGGATTAGTTCTTGGTTTAGCCAAAGCCTTGGTCAGCCTGGAAGCAGTTCCTAGTTGCCAACTACATAGTCCCAATAAGGAAAATTTCTAACCCTGGAATGAAGTAGGTATAAGAAACTGTGGTATTATGCTTCTATAAGATTAACATTTTTATTTTGAAGCCAAATAGAGAACAAATTTAATACATAAACCATATTAAAACAGTCATAAGAAATGTTAGCCACAACCGAGAAGAGGGGTAATTGAGAAAACATGACAATGAAACTTATAGAGTCGGTAAATCCTTAAATCTGAGTAACATAGTTTCTACATAGTTTTATAGTAAAAGTCAAAATGAACATTTCAAATAAAAACATGACTACATCACAACATTTTGAACAACAAGCATCGTTGGATTAAGAACATATAGAGAAATATTGTTCATATATTATTCACATTTAGTAGAGTTATCAATAAGAAACTAACATAATCTACAATAACTCAGCCAGAGCCTATGATTAATGGGAAGGGGTTGAAACCCTCAAAACATGAATTCCCAGTCATAATCTTAAGCAAAGAAAATTAAAAGACAGTGTTCTCGGAAATCTAAGAGAGAGATGCTTGGTCATAACCCTTAAATATCAAAATTGGTCGTGTACCAGGAACAAACAAATGACTCAGAATAAGTGACGAAACCCCACGAAACCCTGGACCCTGTGGATGAGGAGGAGAGAAATTTGGATACCTGTGTCAAGATTTAGAACGGAACAAAAATTAGAATCAAGAATGTGAGAAAGAAAAATTGTTATTTTAAATATGGAGCAATGCTACTGTGCTTATAGAACTGTACCTGTTATTTTCACCATAATTGCTGGAGGCTAGCAATTCACCTACCAGAAAAAATAATCATGCATGGGTTAGGGACTGTAGGAAACAAATTGGTTTAAAATAGGTTAAATTACCAGTTCAATATATTTACCAAGGTGCATAACTCTCATAGCAGATAACTGTCGATACATTGCTCTCAAGGGAGGTCAGAAAACCTGTTAATGTCATTTATGCAACATGTAAGGATTTAATTTAACCCTGACATCAAGAATGCTAGTAAAATCTAAAAGAAAGAGTCTTTGGCTACTATTACCTTGGCCCCGTAAGTTGCAGATACATTCAGTGATAATGACGACAAGATCGAACTCCTGTGACAATAAGAAATAAAAGAAAACATTATCATGGAACCTGCAAAGAATGATAGAGAAACCCTAAGCCAAACAAAGAAAATGGTGGTCTCAGCGGAAGGTTAGGGTTGGTAGTTACCTCGACTTAGGCTGAGGAAATCTTTGTCATTGATTAAGAATCTCAACACATAATCGTGGATGCATTTCAAGTCCCCAGATGTAACAACCCTCATTAAAATTTCATGTGATAAAAGTTAATAAAGGAAAAATAAGACCACAGTTAAGGGAGACTTATTCCAATCTGAATGTTGTGCAAAGATATCCTAGTGGGCATCACTAGATGTGTGTTTTGGGCCATGGAAAATTGGCAAAGGCTAAGGCAAAGACATTAAAAGGAAAAAAGGAATTTTTGACACATTTATTAATGAAAATAAATGAAAAAAAGGAGAAAATGAATGTAAAAGGTCATAGGTTGCATGTGAGGAGGAAATTGAAGGAAAATAATAGAAAATGAAGAAAATAGAGGCTTCATTAATAAAAAGGTTTTAGAGGATCAGTGGTAAGGCTTTTTCTAACTTTTTGTTAGTTCAAGTTTGGAGCTTTCTCATTATTCTCTCTCTCTCTCACTCTTAGTCACTTAGAGTTTTCTCGGAGCACTCTAGCTTTGGATCAAGGAAGGAAAAAGAAAGAAAATGGAAAGGAAGAAAGGAAAGGATCAAGGAAGAAGAGCAAGATCAGACAGCTTCAGTAGGAATACTTGCAGGTAACCTTTTGCATGTGTGATTCCTAGCTGGTTTGGACATGCATGTCTTTGCATGTTGGTGTATGGTTCTCTTGTGTCAGTGGCATGGTTTTTGTTGGGTTATGACAGTGGTTTTCAACCCAGTGTTTCATTTTTTTGGATTCCATGGTGTTGTAATGTTTATTTTGGTTTTGAGCTTTCGTTTCTAGATGGATTTCAGAATCTAGGGCAGAGGTGGTCTCAAGGTTCATTCCCAAAGTCATAGGAATCCCTTAACTAGTTTTGGTGGGATACACGGTAAAGCTTGAGGGAGAAGTCTAGGTTTAGGGCCTAGTGATCCAGGATTGGATTGTGGTAAATCATAAGAGACAAGGTAGTAGAAAATACCTCAAGGATAGTGATGGATTTTAGATGGCATTCCAAGTTTGGTTCGGTTGTGATCGAAGCACTAGTTTTGGTGTGATCATGGTGTTGTAGCTCCCAAAGACAACTTCAGATTTCTTACAAGACTGGTGCCTAGGCACATCTAGATTTAGAGTGTCTCAAATGATTCTCAGTAAAAGGGAGACTTCACTAATATTCTATCTATATATATATATATATATATATATATATATATATATATATATATATATATATATATATATATATATATAT